>Ga0316209_1000346_pt1 | contig 87141 bp, 78 predicted proteins | sample 6monopyrite_MG_FD_204945 | JGI IMG/M metagenome (GOLD analysis project Ga0316209, IMG submission 204945) | Microbial mat bacterial communities from mineral coupon in-situ incubated in ocean water Damariscotta River, Maine, United States -... | ecosystem: Environmental > Aquatic > Marine >... | reverse complement strand
GATTTTCTTAACGCCATTTTCATGAGGCCGATCCATACCACTAATGTGCACGGGTTTTTAGTACAATTGCCATTTTTGTGTGCACCTAAAATTAGCAATACGCTAAAAATCCACCCTTGGTAATATGGAGTTATAGATTTCGCCTTAGTTTCTCAGCAGACCCTAGATAAGGCTTGCCAAATTCAGTCGCCATTTCAAATCAAAGCACGAGGAGAAATCTCCTAGCTAGATGCAGTGAATCAAGCTAGGAGATTTCTCTCTACGGCCGAAATGAAGGGGTCTATGTGGAATACTGTGGGTAATTTAGTTTTCACTCAATTTTTATTGAGCAATATTTCCCTCCTTTAGGGCTGAGATATAGCATCAGAAACATATGAAGGCTTCAGCCCAATTTCTGTTTTTGAAAAGGGCTAAAGCCCTGATTTACAACCAAGAATCCCTAATCCCCCGCCCTAAAGGGGGGGGGCAATTGATTTAGGATTGGGCTGATTTCATTTGTACAAATTTTCGGGATGCGGTCTATCACGATCTTCGTTTTTCGACAACCTCCATTTGTAATCCACACCAAATCATATAGACCCAAATGAAGCAATTCATCACAGACAATTTAATTTAATTCTTACAAATGAAAAGTCCAGACAGGCATCTTTGCGTGATTAACCACATCCTCAGCTATACTACCTTTTAGGAAATGCCCAACGCCTTTCTTCTGATGGGTGCCCAGAGCGATCATGTGTGCGCCAATATCTTCAGCGTACGCTACAATTCCATCCTCCTCATTTGAGTAATTGTATATTTCGGTTGTGTGTTCTCCAAATTGATGGCCACTCGTGAATTTATCCATCAACTTGTTATCCAATCGGCTCGATGTGAAATTGGCTGGTGTATTGATAATCACCACACGTAAACGAGCTTCCAACAATACGCAAACGCTCATCAATTGTCTCACAAAATCTTCTTTCACATTTTCAAAATCGGAAGCAAACACGATCTCTTTAATGGTTTCCAGATTCGTCGCATTGTTCATGGTGATGACTGGGCAGCTTGCATGACGCACCACTCGCTCGGCATTTGATCCAACAAAGAATTCATCCAATCCCTCAGAGCCACTTGTACCCATAATGATCAAGTCGATTTCTTCTTTTTCAACCTCCTCCAATACCTCTTTGTCAGGATTTCCCAACTTTATTTTCTGGACAACTTCTACCTGACCTACATTGGCTTCCTTAAGGGTAGCAGTCATCTTTACTTCCACTTGCTCAATGAGTTTCTTCATGTACATGATTTCCATCGGATCGTAATCGTTCACGCCCATGGTCTTGAAAGTTGATGCGGACGGATGCTCAATCACGTGCAATAAAGTGATTTTGCATGCAGAAGCTTTTGTCGCCATCTGAAGGGCGAAGTTCAGTGCATTTTTAGAGGCTTCAGAAAAATCAAAGGGGACAAGTAATTTGTTCATGATCATTGTAATTAAAATTGACTAGAAAGTTACTTCTTATGCATTAAAAAAACTACAAATTGGCGGTTAACCACTTTGATGGCACTATTTTCTTTGTTTGTGGGGCTGGGGTCTTAAGGACACCCAATATCTAGTCATAGCAGCACATCAGCCAATCATCATTCAGCTTCCAACCCGCTATAATTAGGGTCTGCTGAGAAACTCTGATCACGTACTTTATTCATTTTATTTGCCCTAAAGCCGGGCAGACTCCTACTTTCTGTCTTGATACAGAAAGTAGGCAAACCTGCCTGCGGTAGGCAGGGAAATCAAGGCTGCATGAAAAAGTCTAAAAATCCGTTCCAATGCCTAACATCCACCAAACTTCCAGCCGCACAGCCTGCTCGGGCAATGGTGTATTTTTGTCGGCAGTGTAGCGGATTTTCTTATCGCCATTTTCATGAGGCCGATCCATACCACTAATGTGCACGGGTTTTTAGTACAATTGCCATTTTTGTGTGCACCTAAAATTAGCAATACGCTAAAAATCTACCCTTGGTAATATGAGTTATGGATTCGCCTTGGTTTTAGTTTCTCAGCAGACCCTAATTATCCCATTTCCAAATCACCTTATCAGCACATCGCTATATCAAATTCCCAATCACAAAAAGAACTACCACCAGCAAAGTGGTCAACGCCATTTGTTTAAGGTAAGGATCTAGTTTCATTGATTCTGTTTCGTTTTTTACCGCCAGCCAATTTCTAATCATGAGCGGAGTGGCTAGTAAGAACAACCACTGGCTGATCTGGAAATCAGAAATCCATCCAAATAGCGCCATTAGAAGTACAGAAGTGAATAAGATGAAGCCGTGATAAACAACCGCTTTGGCTCTTCCTATCCGCACAGGAATGGAGAACTTACCAGAAGCTTCATCAGATTTTATGTCACGAATATTATTCACATTGAGGACGGCTACAGCAAGCAATCCAAGAGAACTGGCTGGCAACAAAATGGTCAAATCCCAAGATTGAGCATATAAAAAATAGCTACATCCTACTCCAACCCACCCAAAGAATATCAAGACAAATAAATCTCCAAATCCAGCATAGCCATAGGGGTTTTTTCCCATCGTATATTTCAGTGCCGCCACAATTGCCACGACTCCTAGCATCACAAAAACCAAGCTAACTACCCAGTCTATAAACGTGTAGAAAATCAGCCAGAGACCAAAGGCAAATGCCAAAACAGAAGCCAGCACAATCGCACGTTTCATTTGAGTAGAAGAGATCAAACCTTCTTGAATTGTCCGACTGGGCCCTTCTCGATTTTCTCCATCAAGTCCAGAAGCCGCATCGCCATAATCATTGGCAAGGTTCGACGCAATCTGTAGTGAGAATGCGGTGAGTAGAGAAAGTGCGTAGATGCCCCAATCCCAATGTCCGTTTAGAGCGGCAAGGGATCCACCCATGGTACTAGCGGCCCAAGCCAACGGCAGGGTACGCAAACGCATGGCCTTGATCCAACTCTTCATCATAGTCTACATCCGCTCGGGTACTCGAATACTCAGCATGTCCATACCGCTCTTGATTACATGGGCTGTCAGAGCGGAGAGAGCTACCCTCATCTTCACCAGACCCTGAGCTTCTTCATTGAAGATGGACACTTCCTGATAGAATCCATTGTAGTCCTTTGCCACATCAAAAATATACTGCGCAAGCATCGCCGGGGAATAGTCCTCAGCTGCGTTAGTAATGATTTTAGGAAATTGGCTCAATCGATAAATCAAGTCAGACTCTCTTTGATGCAAGGGGATTTCATCCTCGACAGATGGGGCAATGTCTAGCGTTTTTGCCCGCCGAAGAATAGCAGAGATTCTCGCATGCGTGTATTGAATGAAGGGACCCGTATCTCCTTGGAATTCGATGGATTTCAAAGGGTCGAAGAGAATTCGTTTTTTTGGATCCACTTTGAGTAGAAAATATTTCAACGCCCCAAGACCGAGAATCCGATAGAGTTCCCTTGCTTCCTCTTCCTTCAATCCTTCATTTTTTCCCAACTCGGACGTATGCCGTTCGGCCGTCTCAAACATCTCCTGCATCAGGTCGTCTGCATCCACGACTGTTCCCTCTCGGGACTTCATTTTCCCTGTAGGCAAGTCCACCATTCCATAGGACAAATGATGAAGGCCATCGGCATAGGATCGCCCGAGCTTTTTCATGATCAAGAAAAGCACCTGGAAGTGGTAATCTTGCTCATTACCAACGACATACACGGATTTATCAAAGGGAAAGGTTTTGTGCTTCAATTCACATGTACCCATGTCCTGCGTGATGTAAACAGAGGTGCCATCAGCCCGCTGAACGAGCTTTTCGTCCAAGCCAAATTCTGATAAATCAACCCAAACAGATCCATTTTCTTTCTTGTAGAACACCGCCTTCTTCAAGCCCTCATCTACCAGATCCTTTCCCAGCAAATAGGTCTCAGACTCATAATACACTTTATCGAACGTCACGCCAATGGTCGTGTAGGTGAAATCAAATCCAGCATACACCCACGCATTCATTTGCTCCCAGAGTTGCAGGGTGGTTTCATCTCCGGATTCCCATTTTTGTAGCATTTCCTGTGCCTCCAAAATGAGCGGCGCTTGCTTTTTAGCTTCAGCTTCCTCCATCCCTTTGTCCATCAGCACAGCGATCTCCTTCTTATATTCCTGATCGAATTTTACATAATAATTTCCGATCAGCTTATCCCCTTTTATGCCTGTGCTCTCCGGGGTGTCGCCATGACCAAATTTCTGGTAGGTCAGCATAGATTTACAAATGTGAATCCCACGATCATTGACCAAATTGGTCTTGTTCACCTCGTACCCTGCTTTCGCATAAATCCGTGACATGGCATCACCCAAAAAGATGGTTCTAAGATGGCCTAAGTGCAAGGGCTTATTCGTGTTTGGCGAAGAGAATTCTACCATCACCTTCTTCTCATTGGACTCATGCTGTCCATACTTCTGCACAGCGATCATTTGGTTCAGAACTTCTGACCAAGCCGACTCTTCAATTTCAAAATTGAGAAAGCCTTTTACCACATTAAATCCCTTCACCACCTCTGAGGCATTGGTCACGAATTCGCCAATGGCTTTTCCTGATTCTTCGGGATTCTTCTTGGTATGTCTCAAATATGGGAACACCACGAACGTGTACGTTCCATCAAATTCCTTTCTGGTCGGCTGAAGTGCCAGTACGTTTGAGTCTATTTCAAAATCAAATAAAGATTTGAAAGCCTCTGATAAGTGGCCTTGAATAGTTGCTTCAATCATCTCAAAATATCTATTTCTTTGAAGGCAAAAAGACTTCTGCCATCATGCATCTGGCACTACCACCTCCGAGCATTTCGATCACCTGAATGTCAGAATGAATAAGTGTGCCATGTTTTTCGAGGGCGCCTAGTTGCACCCTGTCAAGTGAAAAATAAGCGGCATTGGACATCACAATTAGTCGCCTGTCATTCCGACCAATTACCTGAATCATATTGCCTGCAAATTGAGCTACCTGCTCCTCAGTTATTTCGATGATTTCCTTTCCTGAATCAACCAGCGCATCTTCCAACTCTTCCTTTTCTTCTTCATTGTCAATACTATCCATGCATACTACGGCAAATTTCTCACCGAGGCTCATCATTACATTTGTATGATAGATGGGCAATCTTGCTTCACTCACGGTCTGGTTTGCACTGAAGGTCACGGCATCATAGCCAATGTTATCACAGAAATCTTCCAATGGGGCCAGCATGGTACGATCAGATAGCGCAGCATAGGCAATATTATTTTCCCTATCCAATAGCAGACTACCAGTTCCCTCCAAATATTTCCTTTTATTTTCCCAGTCGGTGAAACTTTTGACTTTCTTCACCTTGAATTTTTTCTTGATCCCGGCTATGATATCATCACGACGCTCTTCTCTTCTATTCGGTGCGAACATTGGATACAGCCGCACAATCCCATCTTCATGAAATGACACCCAGTTATTTGGGAAAAGGGAATCTGGTGTGGCTGGCTCTTCTGTGTCGTCAAAGACGGTCACCGACACGCCTTCACGCTTCAGTAGTGCCACCATGTCGTCAAACTCCTTCAAAGCCCTTTTCTGAATGGTCTCTTTGGTGCCTCCGTCCCAACCTTTCTGGTAAAAATTATTAATCGCCGTTTGCTCGTTCATGTGGAACGCCACCGGCTTGATCATCATAATGTGATTTGTAATTTGCTCACTCATACGTTCTTCTTAAAGGCATTGTCGAGCATCTCAACAACCCCTCCATTTTAGCTGTTTCATTATAGTTGACTTCCTCCACACTCAGCCCCCATTTTTTAAATTGGTCATTGAGGCGTGTGAAGCTTTTTTCCGAAATAACCACCTTGGGGCTAATCGAAAAGAAGTTTGAATTCATATTGTACATCTCCTCTTGGTCAATTTTAAAGACATTTTTCTCCCCAAAAAAATTAATGATGAAATCTATGTCTTCGGTATTTTTAAAACCGCCCTCATACACGACAACTTTGTCTTCTCCCACGGGTTGAAAACAGCAATCAAGATGGAGTGCATTGTCCCTTGCGACCTCATCTGATTTCTTGAGTTCAAAAGCCCTCAGTTTGCACTCAGGAAAATTTCTTCTCAAAAAACCCACCCCTGCTTCATTGGTTCGGGCAACCTGGTATTCTTCAAAATCCGCTTCTCCAGAATACCCGACGAAAAGGTATTCTTTCCATGGCATCACATCGCCACCTTCCATTCGCTCATGATCGGCTGGATACAGTACCTCGTCCACTTCATCCACAATGTACTGAATACCCTCCACTTCCTTCCTTCTCATCTCAGTAACCGGGGGGACAATCATTTTATCGCCAAGAACAATGGCTATATCTCTAGCAAACACTTGGTTGTAATCCGCAATTAAGCTCGGACGATAAACCTCCACGCCATATTTGATCAAGACCTTCTCAACCTCATCCATTTCCAAAATCAGGTCGGCCTCTAGCGGAAAGGTCCCATCCAGCACATGCTCTCTGGACTTGGGATCATAGGTGTTTTCCAACGAAGGCACACCTCCAAGGCTCTCGGCCGTTCCCAATATCACCGCTTCCAGAGGAGCAGTTTCATCCAAAATTTTTGTAGCAATCATATGATTTTGTGGTCGGCGCAAAGTAACATTTATATAATGAAATTAAATGCTTTTTAGATATGGATTTTTAGCTGGGTATTTTAACCCGAAATATGCCATGGAAATTCTATTGCATAATTTGTGTTGAATCGTTTTTTCGCTCAAAAAAGTTCAACCAGGGTAAGGAAAGTGGTCGTTCTTTTTTTCATAACCCGGCACTTCTATTCTAGCCTTCTTATCGTCCAATCTTGAAAATTCGAATCCCTAAAATCTAATGAATATTAAAAATGCTCTCGCTCCGAGTCACTCGCAGAGGACCTTTGAGCTTTTCCTGGTTTGTATTTCTATTCTTCATTCTCATTTTATTTTATTTTATCTCAGAGTCCTCTTTCCTTCCCTTTTTCCCTCCCTAACGAGTGACCCTGAGCGAGGGTAAGGAAAGTGGTCGTTCTTTTTTTCATAACCTGGCACTTCTATTCTAGCCTTCTTATCGTCCAAGCTTGAAAATTCGAATCCCTAAAATCTAATGATTAGTAAAAATGCTCTCGCTCCGAGTCACTCGCGAGGACCTTTGAGCTTTTCTTGGTTTGTATTTCTATTCTATTCTATTCTCGCTCCGAGTCACCCGAAGGGGACTCGGAGTACTTCTTCTTTTGTATTCTTTTATGCTTCATTTTCGCCCCCCTCCATTTATTCGGCCACAAGCGGACGCTTACGCCAGGTACCGGGAAAATTGTTCAATTGCCCATGTTCAAACGATGAGCAATCAAAACCAGCCCAACAGATAAGCGACCAACCTCAGTCCGAAAATGATAAACAGGCTACCCACGACGCGATTCATGTTGGTGAGGGATTTGGCTGTGAAATACTTTGTGAGCTTGGAAATCATCACCACTTTGAAAGCATCCATGCACAAAATAGTGGTAAGAAATCCGCCAAAGAACCATGCCTGGGCAGTCAAAGAATAACCAAATGCTCCTGTAGTTCCTACCGCACCAACCCAGAAGATGGCAATTAGTGGATTAAATCCATTCAGCACCACGCCTTTTAGCCAGAAGGTAAGGATGGAGCTACCTTGCACGTTGCTTTCTTTTAGTGATTTTCTTCTCAGCCAAGTGGAAACACCAAAGACAATAAGCACCGTAGCGCCCATAACGCCCAGCCAGAATTTGACTTCTTCATTTTCCATAAAGGAAGAAAATCCCACCATCACCAAAGCGATAAGAACTGCATCAGTCATGACTATACCCACAGACACAGCCATGGCGCGGTTAAATCCATGACTCAACGCCGCTTGAAACAGTGCGAAAAACCCTGATCCAAGAAAAAATATGGAGACCAGCCCGTAGGCCAATCCATTGAAATAAGTAGCCATTAACTTACTAGAAAATTTTCTTCAACATAAGCCTTCCATTGGTCAGCCTTTTCACCTTTCAGCACCCGAGGGAATTTATTCTGTGCGCCTACTTTACCTTGACTTTTCATCCAATTAATAAAATCACTCGCTGGTAACACGTGCAAATAAATAGCTTTTAATGCATTATCCCGCTCTACTCCGTAATCATCGTTGAGTTCTCTTAGCGTCTGATCAATTTTGACACGAAGCTCTTCTTCATCTACCCGATCATCGGTTCCAATAAACCACCGATGCGCAAAGAGAGACCCATTGGGTTCGCCCATCACCGTGAATTCACGAATGTCGATGTTGAGTTCCTTCGAAGCAACCTCAACCGCTTTGTTCATATTATCAACGCTCAGATGCTCACCGCAAAGGCTCAGAAAATGCTTCGTCCGACCCGTAATCACAATTTCCGAATCTTCTACCGAAATGAATTTGATCACATCGCCAATAAAGTACCGGAAGGTACCCGCATTGGTCGTTAACAAAAGCGCATATTCTGTATTTTCCTTTACCTGATCAATTTTCAACGTTTCAGGATTGTGCAGCAACTGGCCATCATCGCTGAAGTTTTTTTGGTTGAATGGAATGAACTCATAGAAAATGCCATTATTCAAAACCAATCGCATGGACTTCCGATCAGGGAATGCCTGAAACGCGATAAAGCCCTCTGAGGCCAGGTACGTTTCCAGACAATACAATGGACGACCCAGAAGTTTCTGGAATCCCTTGCGATACGGCTCAAACGAAACGCCTCCATGAACAAAGACAGAAAGGTCTGGCCAAATGTCGTGGATGTTGTCCACCTGATAATAGTCAATGATTTTCTCTAGCAACATCTGAATCCATGCGGGCACACCCACAATTATCCCAATGTCCCAATTCTTGGCATTGATCGTTATTTCTTCCAACTTGGCTTGCCAGTCAGTTGTTTTGGATATTTTCTTACCTGGTTTATAGAAATGTTGAAACCAAAAGGGAATTTGTGAAGCCGTGATTCCACTCAGATCGCCTTCAAAATAATGTCCATTTCGCCGCAAGTCGGTACTCCCTCCTACGGCCAGTATGCCCTTCGAAAAAAATTTATCCGGCAGGTCGTATTTCGATAAAGACAGTATTTGCCGAATCGAAGTTTTCCGAATAGATTTCGCCATATCTCTGGATATCGGGATGTGCTTGGACGCTGCACCTGATGTTCCCGAGCTTAATGCGAAATATTTGATTTGTCCGGGCCAGCACACATTTGATTTGCCCTCACGAGCCAGGTGCCACCATTCATTGTACATCTTGTCATAATCAAAGACGGGGACGTTCATTTTGAACGCCTCGTAGAACGTCTCATTGTTGTTCTTTCTGAAAGACTTCAATACCTCATTGAATCCATGGGCCTTGGCGAACATGGTGTCCTGTGTATGAATGATGAGTTCGCGAAGTTCTTGCTTTTGTAAATCAATGGGTGCCGTATATTGCTGAGCAATACTCTCTCGCAACATGATCCCTTTCTTCAATAAACTTCCTAAAATTGCCATTGAGTCGACAAAAATAACGACAAAGAATTAAGCCATGGGTGTAAAGGATAAAATCATTGAACTGAAAACTACGTTATCAGAGAATTGTACGCTAGTAGCTGTCAGCAAGACCAAGCCCTCAAGGTTAATCCATGAAGCGTATGCATCAGGGCACAGAGACTTTGGCGAAAACAAAGTTCAGGAGCTGGTGGAGAAATACGAAGAGCTTCCCAAAGATATTCGCTGGCACATGATTGGCCATTTGCAGCGCAACAAGGTAAAATATCTCGCTTCCTTTGTTCACCTTGTTCATGGAATAGATTCGTTGAAATTGCTGAAAGAAGTGAACAAACAAGCAGCAAACAACCATCGAATAATCAACTGTCTACTGCAAATTCACATAGCAGATGAAGCGACCAAATTTGGATTAAACACAGATGAACTGGATGACTTGCTGTCATCCGACGAATTTGCTCAACTCTCAAATATTAAAATTGTTGGTCTGATGGGCATGGCCACCAACACGCAGAATCGGCCCCAGGTAGTATCAGAATTCGAGGCACTAAAAGCCCTTTTTGACAAGCTACAAAAAGGCTCGTTTAGTTCGAATGTCGATCTCACTCATCTCTCCATGGGAATGAGCGGCGACTACCCGTTAGCCTTAAAAGCGGGCAGCAACATGATTCGGGTGGGTAGCAAGATCTTTGGAGAACGGAATTATTCTTAAGCGCATGCTAAACACCTCAAATATCCAGCACCATTGGCTGTGGAGAAAAACTCAGAATGAATATGATCAGTGCGACCCAACCAAGGATTTTTCTGTTAGTTGTCAATGGTCGATCGTCCGCTGCACCTGGGTGTTGGATTCCCACGAACCGTCCCAACAGCACCCCGAAAAAAATCCATCCATTGTAGCCATCCCAGTCTAAGAATGAGGATAAGAAAAATTGAATGGCCAGCATAATGGCTGCATACATCCAACGATCACGTTTGCTGGGAAACATAGAATACGTGCAGATGTAAAGGATGTAAAGGTAAGCGCCGACCTGAACCAAAAAGCCCAGCGCATCCTCAACGGAATTTCCAACCATATGGTCCATCCTAACCCAGCCAAGTCCGGCATAAAACAAAAAAAGAGAAAAGAGAGCGGTAGAAATTCGTTTGTGCCAGACAGCTCCAAACAGCCCATAAACCACATGGCCTCCATCTAGCTGACCAATTGGAAGTAGGTTCAGTGCTGTAAAGAACAAGGCCAGATAGCCAGCTAACAGCCAGGGGTAATGCATGATTTCTTTTGAACTTGGGATATATCTATCCCTTGGCGCAACGTGATCTCTGAATAGGTTCAGCAGAATATTATCGCCAAAGTACAGTCCTCCTTTCCCACCCACATAGACCGAATCCACCAATGCATAATTATACCGGTCGGGATTCATCTCACTTTGATAGACCCATCTATCTATCCCCTTCATCTCCTCCTCAAAATTCTCCCCAAACACCTCATACTCGGGATGTACTTCATAGATATACGTGGTTTCTGGCAGACTTGCGAATCCATACCAAAGCACGCCCAGCGCAATGACGAACCCTGCCAGCGGCCCGGAAATACCCACATCAAAATAGTGTGTTCGACTCTTGATCGCCTCGCGGATGCGGATGAATGCCCCCATAGTACCTAGAGATGGAACACCAATAAAACCCAGCCAAAAGGGAAAATAATAAGGCAAGGAAACCTTGATGCCATGGTGACGAGCAGTGAAAAAGTGGCCGAACTCATGGAAAGTCAGTATCACCAAAAAAGGGATCGAAAAATTCAGCGCATCTATAAAATCCTGCCAAGACATGGTGATCTCTCCGTAAAGAACACTACGCCCCCACTGCCACTCCACACCTGCAAATGTGGTCGTGACAAAGGTCAGAAGGAACAAGCCAACATGGAGAAAGTTCCGTTTATTTTCGGTCATGCGGCGAATATAGGTAAGCTATTCGGGGAGTTCAAAAAGGCTCGCATCCAAATCTGGAATCACCATGAGCGCATTGGCATAATAGACTTTCTTCAATACAGAATCGGGCAAATCCAACCCGTACATTTTCCAATGGGCATGGCGTTTTCGGTAGTAGTCGAAGTACTCATCAGTAGTTTCGAGGACGCGAAAATACGTGTAATATTCTTCCTTCTTGTAAGAATCCTTCCCCATCATCACCCTATCCTGATATTGAATCATCCATTTACGAGCAAATCTGGGTTGCCTACCAAGCTCCGCCAGCACAGCTCCAAGCTCAGTATAGACGTTGGGAAGTTCATCGAACAACTCCCCCAATCTTGTCAGATCATTACCAAACCAACCCAAGTGCGCATTGATAAACTTGGTGCCAGGGTGTTTTCGGAATACACTGTGCTGCTCGGCCATCACTTCCTCAAATGAGGGATACTTCGTAGGATCACGATAGCGTCCAGGCTTTTGTTTGAGCTCGATCCATCGCTCATTGTGCTTGTCTTTTGGATTCCAAAACGAAGCAGGCTCACCAGAATGAATGAGTACGGGGATACCCAATTCTCCACATTTAGCCCAAATGGGGTCTAGTCTGGGATCATTGACTGCTATGCGATTCCCCTCATCGTCCACATCCGTCAGACCAAGACTTTTATACACTTTGAGTCCTTTCACTCCAGCTTCTACAGCGTCTTCCATCATTTGAAGAGGCTCTTCAGGCCAACCTTCGTTATCCATTTTCTCGAAATCAATATTCAGAAACAACGCAAAGCGACCCCAATGTTTTTCTTTCACATTGTCCAAGGACCACTCAAGGTAATTCCCACGAAAACCACTTAGATTGACCATCACGGCCATATTCAACGAATCCATTTCCACCACCAGCTTATCCAGGTTTTGGATGGGCATAGTCCATTGATGATTGTGAACGTCGATAAATGGAAATTTGGAACGAGTAAGCAACGTCTCAGGTACTTTGAGTGTTGAGATTGGTTCATACTCCTCCACGTCCATCACATTATTCCGGTATTGGATCTTACCTATAAGCCAATAAGCCGTTCCGAGAAATATCAGAACGGCCAGAGGCATCAGTACCCATTTTTTCATAATAGAAGCCCGCTACTTAACGACGATCGGAATGCTAATCAGCGACGTGTCCCAAACGAAATCCATATTAATGGTCGACTCATCACTGCTGAATTTGAAGGTCAAAGTTTCTACTTCTTGGACAGTTTGAACAGGAATCATAACTGTCAACACATCCAACGCATAATCAGGTTCACCAATGCCAAAGAACACGTCTAATTCAGTATTAAGACCCACTTTAAACTGATCTGCTCCTGGAACCGCGTACATACGATAAGTTCCGGCGCTCAATGATTCCCCGCCAAATAGGACGTCCTTGCTGAATGTCACCTCTGTTGCCGAATTAGCACCCAGTCTCCAATACTCGCCGTATGGTTGTAACGCATCTTCGCTATCTGCGAAAATCACACGACCTTTTTTAGATGGTTGAGAGTAATTCACTTCGATTTCAATTCCTTGATCAGAGAAGTTAGCCGTGGCGGGTGGACTTACCGGATCGGCAATAAAAAGAACGTAAACGGAGTAGAGTACAAAGGCCACAATCAGTACGCCTATACCTAACAAAATTTTCTTAAGCATTGTTTTAATTTTTGATGGACTGTAATATTAAGGATTAATTATGAATTAGTTTCAGAATTCTATTTTCCACTCACTCGAATTGAGATCACATCTTAGTAACTTCGCGTTCTCAAAATTCAATGTGATGATCTCGACACAAAACATCTCCCTTCAGTACGGCAAACGAGTCCTTTTCGACGAAGTGAATATCAACTTCACAGCGGGCAATTGCTATGGCGTAATTGGTGCCAATGGTGCTGGGAAATCAACCTTTCTGAAAATTCTATCAGGAGAAATTGATCCAAATTCCGGTTCTGTGAAAATTGAGCCTGGCAAACGAATGGCCGTGCTAAAACAAGACCACTTCGAATACGATGAAGTGCCCGTACTAGACACAGTAATCCAAGGTCACAAGCTACTTTGGGACCTTATGAAAGAGAAGGATGCCATCTATGCCAAGCCGGATTTTAATGAAGAAGATGGCAACAGAGCCTCAGATTTAGAAGCGCAGTTCGCTGACATGGACGGTTGGAACGCTGAGCCCGATGCAGCCATCCTCCTGAGCGGATTGGGAATCAAAGAAGAAGATCATTCTAAATTGTTGAAAGAACTCACGGGTAGCGAAAAAGTACGTGTGCTATTGGCACAAACGCTTTTCGGCAATCCCGATATCCTCCTGCTGGATGAGCCTACCAACGATTTGGATATTCACACCATCTCTTGGCTAGAGGATTACCTTCTTGATTTTAAAAACACCCTCATTGTCGTTTCTCACGACAGACATTTTTTGGATACTGTCTGCACACACGTGGCGGATATTGATTTTGGAGCTATCAAGGTCTTTACTGGTAATTATACTTTCTGGTACGAATCAAGCCAATTAGCTTTAACCCAACGTTCGTCTGCCAACAAAAAAGCTGAGGATAAGAAGAAAGAATTGCAAGACTTCATTGCTCGATTTAGTGCGAACGCCTCCAAGTCCAAACAGGCAACTAGTAGAAAAAAGCTCCTTGAAAAAATCAGCATTGATGACATTCAGCCTTCAAACAGAAAGTACCCTGCCATCATCTTTACTCAAAACAGAACTGCCGGTGATCAGATTCTGGAAACGCAGAAGCTGAGCATGAAGGTAAACGCCCACCTGCCGGACGGGCAGGGAGAGTTCCTTTTCAAAAATCTGAACTTGTTCGTCAACAAAGGAGACAAGATTGCTGTGGTGAGTAAGGACAGTGCGGCCGTGACGGCTTTCTTCCAGATTCTTATGGAAGAACAACAAGCCAGCGAAGGAAATTTCAAGTTTGGGCAGACGATCACTCATGCGTATCTACCTAATGAGAATTCGCAGTATTTCGAGTCAAATGAAAACCTAATCGACTGGTTGCGCCAATACTCCGAGGGTGAAAAAGATGAAGTGTATATCCGAGGATTTCTTGGAAAGATGCTCTTCTCAGGTCAAGAGACGCTCAAGAAGTGCAGTGTGCTTTCTGGGGGTGAAAAAGTTCGTTGTATGCTCTCACGCATGATGCTTCGCGAAGCAAACGTTCTTCTCCTTGATGAGCCAACGAATCACCTCGACCTAGAATCAATCACGGCATTTAATAACTCGTTGAAAGATTTCCCTGGCACGGTGTTGTTCTCTTCTCATGACCACACATTCACCCAGACAATCGCTAATCGGATTCTTGAATTGCGCCCCGATGGGTGCATGGATACGCTGAGTACGTATGATGAGTACCTGGCGAAGAAGGAGCTGTCAGTAGTCTGATTTCAGGGTGAATGAAGACGCCCCTATTCTTAGTCGCAAAGGGAAAAACTGATTTTCATTCTGACGAACTGAATTACTCACCAACAGGCACAATCATGCCGATTCTTCAGTCATTTTTGATCCCGTTATTTTCGAAACCTCACCTTCGTGCAACATAAGTTGTCAAGACATAAAAAGTGAAATTAAAGGAGCTGCAAACTCACACCTCTTCAATTTCAATGTGAGGATGGCTCATCGGCATGGCCATGCGGAATGCAATAAATGGAAACAGGGGATTGGGAAGCCAAAATTTCCATCCAAGCATTGGCGTGTCCCCTCCGTCTGTAGATTTGAAGTGGTATGAGAAGTACAAAAATTGGTTCTACTGTTAATTTAATGGAAATACGGTTTTACATTTAGGGTTGCTAAAACACTAAGTATCCCAATTCCCTACTCAGGCAATTGACATGTACTTTTTTCATTTTCTTCTTTGCTCAAAAAGAAAACGAAACAAAAGAAAAGGAGCCGACGAAAAAGGCCATTCTCCCCGCTAAACGCACATCCCACCCGGCGAATCCAGCTAGCACTCTTGCCCCAAATGTCCCACACCTTCGTGGACAACCCACCCGCCGTTTCGCACTACACCAAATCCATACTTCCAACTACCCATTAAATTCGTGGTAGAACCCAAAAATTTATAGGGACATAGGCCGGGTATTCCTGAGAACTCAAAGCCGTCTGTTCTTAGATTTTTTCTTGAAATATACGGGTCTATGTGGAATGCTGTGGGTAGTTTAGTTTTCACTCAATTTTTTTTGAGTACTAATTCCGTCCTTCAGGGCTGAGATATAGCATCAGAAACATATGAAGGCTTCAGCCCAATTTCTGTTTTTGAAAAGGGCTAAAGCCCTGATTTACAACCAAGAATCCATACTCCCCCGCTCTAAAGGGTGGGGGCAATTGATTTAGGATTGGGCGGATTTCGACAACCTCCATTTGTAATCCACACCAAATCATATAGACCCAAATATACCAATTGCCTTCAAAGGCAAAAGTCCCCAACCCTTCTCTCCTTCGGTGATTACTTCTCCAGTTGGGCGATGCGTGATACGAATGTTTTTGGTGGTGGTCATTTCACTTCCGTCCGTCCATCGGCATGTCGGGCAAATCTTCCTTTTTCTCGCGGATGTACGTGATCACTTACCGGCCATGGCCAACCTCCGAATTGTGTCCTTTGATAGTCGCGCATGGTTTCCTGAATTTCTTCTTGCGTGTTCATCACGAATGGCCCATACTGAGCCACTGGTTCTCCAATGGGCTTGCCTTGAAGGAAAAGGAAATGACTTTCTTCTGCGCCATTTTGAATGGTCACTTCTTTGCCTGATTCCAGAGAAAGGCTGTGATCGACTGAAATCGACTCTTCACCAATTTTGATATCCTTTCCCTTGAAAAAATATAGTGATCTACTCAAATCAGGTGAAGCTGACGAGAGTGTCCACTTTGCATTTGGGGTCATCTTGATTGTCCAAATAGCTACTTCATTGACTGGATCTGCTGCCCACGAGTTAGGCGCTGGCGCGAGTGGGAGTTGCTCGTCAAGCTTGCCTGCTACAATCGTCACTTCGGTTTCATTCCCAGTATCATCGACCAGTTTCACCTTTGGGATGTCTTCACTCCAAAGCATGGCAAAATGTGGCTCTACGAATTTGTTGCTGCCAGGAAGGTTCAGCCAGATTTGGAACATCAGCAACGGGTTTTTGTCTTCGCTGCTTAAAAGCGGAAACATTTCAGAATGCTGCACACCCTTGCCAGCAGTCATCCATTGTACATCGCCATTTCCAAACCGACCTGCAGCACCCAACGAATCCGAATGATCTACCAATCCTTCCTGCACGATGGAGACCGTCTCGAATCCTCGATGTGGATGCGAGGGGAAACCAGGCACTTTGCTGCCATGGTACATTCGCCACCCATCCTTGATCTCAAAATCCTGCCCAATGTTTCTTCCTTCTAATGAAGAATCGGGTCCCATTTCAGCATTTCCATTCGGATATTCATCTCTATGGTAGGCACAAAAAAGAAAGGGGTCGCTGGTTTCCCATGGAAAGCCCAAAGGTTTAATGGATTTGATGGCTTCTGAATTCATAATGTAAATAGTTTATGTTAGAACAAAAATGAGTTGATTTGGTTCAACTAGTCGTCAGGAATTAAGCGCAAGGAAAAAATAAAGCCCGATCCTGCATTGCAGAATCGGGCTTTATTACTGATGACGGACTTGATTAGTCCTTTTTCTCCTCTTCCTTTTTATCCACTTTTAATTCGTCCTCCGGTGAGCCGGAAACTACATTTCCATAAGCATTGACATAGGCCATCATATCAGATAGCTCGCCACCTTTGGCATTATTTTCTTTTCGCTCTTGCTTCTTCTCCTCTTTCTCCTTTTTCTTTTGCGCTCTCTTCTTCTCCTTCTGAGCCTTAATGAAGCTGTTCTGTGATTTGGCCATTTCTCTACTTTTTTATTTACAAAAAGATTTTCAAGCAACTAAAAACCTTCCAACCTTAAAGGTAATGGAATCCTTGAAATCCTACGATTTACTCTTAAACAAAATTTACTGCAAGCGAGCTATCTTCTCCTTTTTCTTGATCGATGAAAGTCGTGTTTTGGTTTTCGGCGATCTCTACCTTGGCTAGATGGCTTGCCTCCCCTATCTCGTTTATTTCCCTGATCGTCCCGATTTACTCGTATACTACGTCCTGCATTCTCAACTCCCTTAAAACTAGTCGCCAGATCTCTGTCATGCCCACTATCCACATCAAAAAACGAACAATTTTTCTGCATATCCAGCGTACCAAAATATTTCCGATCAACTTTAGATACATCCGATAGCAAGTGAATCAAGTCCGACTTGGTCATTCCATCAATGGAACCAACATTGACAAAATAGCGATTAAACCTCCCTCTGTCTCGCTGAGCGGGAGGCCCGCCTGCAGTTTCATTCAGATTATCCTCCTCATGTTTACCCAACGTCAAGTGATCTAATTGGCTTGTGATCAGTCTTTTGAGAATATCATCCTTGCTCAAATCAGCAAATTGACCTTCAATCTCATGCAATAGTCCCCCTGCCTGCTCATCCACTTTGGTATTGATAATCAAATGCGCCCAGCTATTGATTCGCGTTGACTTCAAGTCTGAAAGACTCGGCACCTCGATTCGCTCAAAAGTTACCTTTATTTTTTTCTCAATTTCATTGATCCTTCTTCCTTCACGAGGATTAATAAAAGCCAGTGAAATCCCTTTATTACCTGCCCTCCCCGTTCGGCCACTCCGGTGGGTATAGCTTTCCAACTGATCTGGCAATGTGTGATGGATGACGTGAGTAAGATCATTCACATCAATTCCTCTGGCAGCCACATCCGTAGCGATCAGCAATTGCATGGATCGGGTTTTGAATCGTTTCATTGCTTTATCACGCTGATCTTGAGAAAGATCACCATGAAGTGCCTCCACGCCATATCCCAATTGGGCCAGGTCAGTGGCGATCTCCTGTGTTTCTCGTTTTGTTCTACAAAACAAAATTCCTCGCATCTCGGGTTGCAAATCCAAAAATCGTCTAAGTGCGGCGAATTTATTAGCCCCCTTTGTGGTCACGTATTTATGCGAAATGTCCGTATTACTTTTTTGATCAGCATTGACAGCCACCTCCAAGGGTTTGTCCATGTATTTTTTTACAATCCTTCTGATTTCATTCGGCATGGTAGCAGAAAACAGCCACGTCACCCTATCCTCCAGCGTATGAGAAAGGATTTCATCAATATCCTCCTTAAAGCCCATATTCAGCATCTCGTCTGCCTCATCCAGCACCACGTACTTCACATTGTCCAACTTCACTGCCTTCCGCTTTATCAAGTCAAGCAATCGACCAGGTGTTGCCACGACAATTTGGGTAGGTTTTTTGAGTGCCTTTATTTGATTGAAAATTGGAGAACCACCATACACCACTTCAATATTCAGGCTTTTGTTGTTTGCAGCAAAAGCATTGATTTGTTGGGCTGTTTGCTGTCCCAATTCCCTCGTAGGTGCCATGATCAGGGCCTGCGTGGTTTTATTGGCAGTATCGATTAGGTCGACCAGCGGAAGACCAAATGCAGCCGTCTTTCCTGTTCCGGTCTGGGCCAATCCAATAAAATCTGTTGGGTTGTTCTCCAACAATAAAGGAATCGATTGTTCCTGAACGGGTGTTGGCTTGGTGAAACCCAATCCATCAAGGACTTCAATGACCGATTTGGATAGTCCGAGTTTAGAAAAATTATTCAAAAAAAGAGGTTTTAAAAATGAGGGCGCAAAGATCGCCTAATCCTTTCGGAAAAGCATTGTAAATCAATTATTTATAGGAATTTTCAGTTCGCTAGCAGGTGAAACCAATTATTATATTGATTCGGCTAAGCAAACACCACCACCAACGAACTTAGAACAACCACAAATCCAATGAAGATCGCCTTCCATGCCGAATTGGCCTTCTTGAGTTCCATAAATTGAAATCCAATTCCCAAGAATTTAATGGCAGCAATCCCCATAACTATGATTGCCAGATTCTTTCCTGAAAATGCAGAATCAGAAAAGTAGAATGTCAGAAGCGTAAACGTGACGAGTCCGATCCATGTAAGCAAATTCGTCTTATTCATTTAATGGAGCAGGTAAATAATGGGAAATACAACAATCCATATCAGATCACACATATGCCAGAAAATGCCCACACTTTCCATGTCCTCATAGTTTTTATGTGAATAATGCCCTGACTTTATTTTCGCTAGCACGAAGCTCAGAAGTACCACTGCGACTAATACATGTAGAAAATGAAATCCGGTAATGAACCAATAGAACATGGAAAACTCATTTGAGATTAAAGACGGTTCCATCTGAACTTTCTCATAATACTCGTACCCTTTCAGAGCCATAAATAGAACGCCCAAACCAATCGTAAGCCCTAGGTAGCGTACCGCCTTCTTTTGATTGTTTGATTTCAGTTCCGTGAGACCTGATATCATAAATAGTCCACTGGTTAGCAGGGTGATCATATTTATCATTCCCAAAGTCGAGTTCAACAACTTTTGAGATTCATTGAACAACTGAAGGTCAGTTTGTCGTTGGGACAAGAAAACCAACAACGCCATGGAGAAAGTAATAAGCTCCAAAAAAACGACCATCCAAATCAGGATGCCGCCGGGCGGGTAATAAAAACGTTTATTGTGGGTGATCTCCATGCTCGTCAATTGCTTTCAATTCGCTTGTACAGTTTGGCTAAGGAATTGACCATCTCCACCGGGCTGGAGAGAATGTTATAATGGTTGTTGCCAAACATCTGGGGGAGGTAATACTTGGCCTGTTCTTCAATTGCCACGGCATAACTATTAATTCCATCGGCGTTCAATTCCCGAAGTGCCTGCTTTATGTCTTTAATACCGTATTTTCCCTCATACCGATCATAGTCATTGGGCTTTCCGTCCGACAACAAAATAAGCCATTTTTTATGGTTCTCCCTTTTCTTTAAAATGTAATTGGCATGGCGAATGGCTGGTCCAATCCGGGTGTAACCCTCCGGCTGTACCGCCCCAATATTCAATCTGGCCTTACTCCAAGGTTGGTCAAAAGCTTTTAATGTGACGTAAGAAGTCTTGTTTCTCGTCTTTGAATAGAAGCCGTCGATTTGAAAATCAATGTCATATTCATGCAAAACCTCACCGAACAAGATGGAGACCTGCTTTTCAATATCAATTATCCGATTGCCTTTGGCATACCCATCACTTGATAAGCTCAAATCCAACAGAAATAATAGCGACAAATCCTTCTTTTGTTTTCGACTGCTGACATACACTTTGTCATCCGGCGTGCGCTGTGCGTGGAGGTCGGCAAAACGATCGATGGCCGCATCTATATCAATGTGGTCACCTACCAATTGTCTTCGCACAAACTCCAAATCATTGTTCAGTTTAGCAAAGACCTTTCGTAGTTTAGTAAACACGGATTTGTTGTGTTCCATGGTCTTTTGATAATACTCAGCTTTGGAGGTGCTGAGATTTTCAGGAAAGACTTTACAATAGGCAGGCTTATAGACGTGGTTAGCATAATCCCACTCAGGATAACTTAGATGATACCGATTGGTGTCTATCTCTGTGCTTTCAGAGATGGTCGCATTGCCCGCCATTTCGGCTTGGTATACCGAATGGACGGGATCGTCTACCCGCACTACATGCTTCAAATTGTAATCACTCAATGCCTGAGAATCATCACTCAACGTGTCGTCTCCATCAAAATCACGCCATACGCCATCAAACTCATCGACCGTTTCTACCTTCTCAAAATTGTGTGTCAGCATGTACTCCTCTTGCGCCTTTTTGTCAACCTCTAGTATCTGGATTTCATCAGCCTGTTTGGCTTTCATTTCAGTTTCAGGTTTTACTGAATCCGCACCGAACGACTTGTCTGAAACATTTTCAAGCTCTCTTTTTGCCTGAAAATGGAAACTATTTTTCATCCATCGTCCATACATCCAACTCAAGTCGGGAGCTGGAAATTCTTCACTGGTGTTGGATTTTAGCTTATCTACTAATTCCTGATGAACCGTCTCGATTAGGGGGAATTCCTTAAATAGTTCCTTAAGAACCGTCGATGAAGTTTCAAATGCCTTGTCTTGTGATTCTTGCACGGACATCAGTTGGCTCTCTGCCCAATTCAGACCTAATTCACGTTGCTTTGCTAAATAGAAAATGCGATAGACATAATACTTGATATTCAGATCGACAGAGCTGAATAAGTCAGATGACCTTGGCAAATAAAATGAATCGTCTTTCCACCCTCCTTCCCTTTCAGAACTGAGCAAATCAATTGGATCGCCAGTCATTGCTCGAATCAATATCAGTAATCTTGGGTGAATATCTTCGAGTTTTACACTGAATTCAGAAGCTGTGACTTCTCGATTCTTTTTTCTGGCAAGGAAGTTATAAATACGCTTGAATATGAGCTGATCTACCTCCATGGTTAGATCATAAGATTGACCAAATCTTTGAGTGCAGCCAAGGTATCCTCATCGTCGGTCAATGGCTCCACCACAGCTACTTCGGTCGCCAATCTTTTGGCTAATCCGGTATTGATCAATTTTCCTGCATCCACGAGGAGACGTGTCGAAACAGTTTCGGTCAAGCCCAATTCGGTGAGGTTACGGATCTTTGTCCCTATTTTCATCAATTTTTTAGCTATGTCAGCATCCGCTCCCGACTCGGCTTTTATTATCTCCACTTCCACATCAGGCTCAGGGTATTCAAAAGCCACCGAAACGAATCTTTGTCTGGTAGAAGGCTTCAATTCTTTGAAGCCTCGTTGATAGCCAGGATTGAAAGAAGCGATGAACATAAAATCATCAGAAGCTACAATCTCCTCCCCCAACTTATCGAGGTAGAGTACCCTGCGAAAATCTGTAAGCGAGTGAATAGCCACGATCACATCTGGTCTCGCTTCGGCTATTTCATCCAAGTAGATAATTGCTCCAGTTCGAACGGCCTTAGAAAGTGGGCCGTCTTGCCAAACTGTTTCGGCTCCTTTGATAATATATCTTCCAATCAAGTCTGTCGCTGAGGTTTCTTCATGGCAAGCGACCGTAAAAAGTTCTTTCTTTAATTTGAAAGCCATGTACTCTACAAATCTTGACTTTCCAGTCCCGGTTGGCCCCTTCAAGAGTAATGGCAGTTTATTACGAAAAGCATGCTCGAACACGTCTTGTTCGCTTCCTACCTTTTTATAATACGGTTCTTTATCTATGATCATGATTAATAATTTAAGCTTGCTGTTTACTATGAGTTTGAGCTATGGCAAACTCGATTTATAAAAAAAAGCTGGCTCTATTATGTGTAGAGCTCAGCCTTCTTATGAATCCTCCTATTTCAATCTGCTTTCAACGCTTCAAAATCTTCATCAGATTTCAATGCTTCATCTGTTGGTCTTCCGAACCTCAAGAAGTTAACAATGAAGTAGATGATGCCCACGGTGAACAGTGTGGCCGCCAAAATGAGAACAAAAAAGTGCGGTTGTATTTCCTTGGCAACAGTCATGAAGTCATACCCGGCGATTCGCTCAAGGTAGACTTGCGCAACACCCGCTGCGGCGAAAGCTCCCGTCATTCCAAACATGCCAATATTGGAACACCAGAAGGCCAAATGACCTGTTCGGTTATCGAATATGTTTCGACCTGTCATCAATGGCATGGAGTAACTTATAATTGCCAGCACCAACGAAGCATATGCTCCCCAGAAAGCGAGATGTCCGTGCATAGCCGTCACCAATGTTCCGTGGGTATAAAGATTTACACCTGGCAAGGTGTGAGCCAACCCAAGTAATCCCGCTCCCAGGAAAGAGACAATTGCCGTACTCAGCGTCCAATAAAGTGCCAATTTGTTCGGATGCTTCTTGTTGCCTTTTCTATACATCTGCACGGCGAAAATGGTCATACCCAGGAATGCCAATGGCTCCAATGCTGAGAAGATTCCTCCGATCATTAGCCAGTAGCTGGGGCCTCCGGTGTAATAATAGTGGTGGCCTGTCCCTAAAATTCCTGATAGGAAGGTAAGCCCAACAACCACGTACAGCCACTTCTCAATAACCTCACGATCCACCCCCGTAATCTTGATTAATAAGTAGGCCAAAATACCGCCCATGATCAATTCCCAAACACCTTCTACCCATAGGTGTACCACATACCATCTGAAAAAAGAATCTACCGCGATATTGTCGAAATAAACCATTCCCGGTAGGTAAAGCAAAGCGGCAAAAACCAATCCCATGGTTAATACCCAGGCGGTGGTAGACGATTTTTTTCCTTTCAATAAGGTCATCAGAATAATGACAAGAAACAAAACAACATTACCTGCTACAAGGAAATCCAGTGGACGGGGGATTTCGAGAAACTTTCTTCCTTCCCACCATCCTACATGGAAACCTGCCACGGCAATAACTCCTACGATAGCAAAGCTCCAAAATTGAAGTTTGGCTAAGGGTACAGAGAATAATTCGTTATCCGATTCATCCGGAATAATATAGTAAGCTGCTCCCATAAATCCAGACAAGATCCATACGACCAGAAGATTCTTATGAGTGGCAGAAGCTGTATTAAAAGAAATGAGCTCATGAAGTCCATCATAACCCATGTGGGCAAAGCCCATGATAAAGCCGTATGCTATTTGTAGAATAAGCAACAACATGCTCAATGCGAAAAAGTGATAGGCTATTTTTTGTGATTTAAATTTCATAACAATGTTTTTAGATTAAGTGAACTGATTAATTACCCACAGATGGTTCAGGTGGAAACCCATTTAGGTCTGCCCGATTCATCCATTCAAAAAAGGCGACTAACCCTTCCACTTCCTCTGGCGTGAGGTCATACTTGACCATATTTCGGCCTCTGGGTGCCCATCCATTCGGGGCATTCAAGACGGTTCTGATATAATCAGCCCCTTTTCGCTCATACACTCGAGTCAATTCTGGTGCATAGTAGGCACCTTCTCCCATGAGCGTATGGCAGCCCATGCAGTTATTTTCATCCCAAAGTTGTTTTCCCAGAATTACTTCTTCAGTCATATCACTATCATTTGTATTCTCGGGGATTCCTACCACTAAAGAGTGGATAGACATACCAACGAAAATGGCCAAAAATAACAGCGTACCCCCGAGGAAAAACACCTTGGCTTGTTGCTTTGATAACATATTTTGTTCAGGTTAAGAGGTGATAAAAATTTAAATTTTTGCATATATAGCCTTCTGCCAAACTCATCACAATGACAAATCCCTTGGCAACCACTGATTTTGGTCAGTCAGCAAAAAACATGAAGTCTGGCGGAGATTGGTCAAGCTCCATTGAGCAACGCTTTTGAAGAAATACCCTGAGATGTATCAGGATTAGTGAATATTTCCTTGGCCAGAATATGCTTGATTTATTGGATTTAAAGATTATGATTTTCAATCGTTTATGACTCCTACGTGATGTTTTTCATTAAGAATCACCCCTGGAAAGTTATCCACATCACCCAACGAATAAGCACAAAATTGCCTTTATTTAAGACTTAATAATCTCAATTCAATGCAAGCTCTTTCCAAAACAACCATTTACGCCATACGTGCCTTGATCTATTTACTGAACAATCAGCAACCAAATCAATTCATCAACATCAGGGATATTTCGAATGACCTGGATATTTCCTTTCACTTTCTTACTAAGATTTTGCAATCGCTTACCAAAGAAGGAATTCTTGTTTCCTACAGAGGCGCGACAGGCGGCATAGGCATTAATAAAAATCCTCAGCACATCCGGATGATTGATCTAATCTACATTCTTGAAGGAGATGATTTTTTCGGCAAGTGCTTACTGGGGCTTCCTGGGTGCGGCACTATGGAGCCCTGCCCTGCACATAAAATCTGGTCAGCTACTAAAGAAGATTTGAAACTAAAATTTGAGAAAACTTCTATACTTGATTTGAAAAATTTAAAAGGACGAATCACAAATGAGAGCCTAATATCCACCACCACTTAACCTATTTTATTATACCTATTTGAGCGGTTTATTCTCAAAGAAACAAATCACACTATGTTGGACACTACTACTGAGAAAGGACAGAAACAATTCACTCGGGCCGAAGTTCTTGACGCATCAACGGCCTACTTCAATGGAGATGAACTGGCTGCAAGTACTTGGATGAACAAGTACTGTTTACGAAACGATCATGGCAGCTATCTTGAAGCTACGCCAGACGCCATGCACCGCAGAATGGCAAAGGAATTTGGACGAATTGAAAAGAACTATCAAGACTCAAAACCAGAAAATGTCAAAGGCCTTTCTGACTATGGAAAAAAAAGGAATCCGCTTTCGGAAGGGGTCATTTACAAATTATTTAAAAACTTCAATTATCTAATTCCTCAGGGTAGTGTAATGGCACTTTTGGGGAATCCACATGCGGTGGGCTCGCTTTCCAATTGCGTGGTTGTCAAGGCTCCTCTCGACTCCTATGGTGGCATTTTTTATACCGATCAGCAATTGGCTCAATTATGCAAGCGAAGATGCGGTGTGGGCTTTGATCTGTCTACCATCCGTCCAAAGGGCAGCTCTGTTCAGAATGCAGCAGGAACCTCCAGCGGAGTGACCTCCTTTATGGAGCGTTTTTCAAATACCACTAGAGAAGTAAGCCAGAACGGACGTAGAGGTGCCCTTATGTTGACCATGGATATTCAACACCCGGATGTAGAGGACTTCATCACCATCAAGCAGGATCTGAAAAAAGTAACCGGGGCAAACATCTCTGTGCGTCTCACCGATGATTTTATGAAAGCAGTCGCTTCAGGCAAGGACTTCAAACAGCAATGGCCCATTGATTCCAAAAAACCTCAATTCGAAAGAAAGATAAATGCGACCAAGCTTTGGCAATCCATCATCCAGTCGGCTCATAAAAGTGCAGAGCCGGGAATAATTTTTTGGGACAGACAGCACAAATACTCTACCTCCTCCATCTATCCTGGCTTTCAAAACGAATCGACCAATCCCTGCTCTGAAATTGCCATGCAAGGAGGTGACTCCTGTCGATTGATGGCCATGAACCTGTTCAGCTTCGTGAACAACCCATTCACTTCGGAAGCCACATTTGATTTTGACAAATTCCATCAAACCACGTATGAATCTCAGCGATTGATGGATGATCTGGTTACGCTCGAATTGGAGAACGTCGAGAAGATTATTGCCAAAATAGCAGCCGATCCAGAGCCCGACGATGTAAAACAAACGGAACTCTCAACATGGCAGATGCTCAAAGAGAATGGAAAAAAAGGTAGACGAACCGGTTTGGGTTTTACGGCCTTGGCCGACACCCTGGCGGCTCTTAATATCAAATTTGACAGTACTCAAGCGTTGGGGACGATTGACAAAATCATGTCAATGAAGTGTGAAGCTGAGTTCGAGAGTTCGGTAGACATGGCCATCGAGCGCGGACAGTTCTCTGCATACGATTCCAAGATCGAAGAGCAGTCTGAGTTCATTGACCATTTCAAAGAAAAATTTCCCCAACTCTACCTGCGAATGACCAAACATGGGCGAAGGAATATCTCCATCTCCACGGTCGCACCTACGGGGACAGTGAGTATGCTGGCCCAAACCTCGTCAGGAATTGAGCCGGTCTTTATGCTTTCGTACAAACGACGAAGAAAACTTATGGAAGGTGAGCCGGTGAAACCAGACTTTGTGGATGACATGGGCGATCAGTGGGAAGAATTTGATGTGTATCATCCCAAGTTGAAACAGTGGATCGATATGTATCCCGAGAAGTCAGAAGATGAAAACCCCTATAATGGCTCTACGGCTCCTGAGATTGACTGGCACAAACGAATAGAAATACAATCCGTTATTCAAAAATATGTGACGCATTCCATCAGCTCTACAATCAACCTTCCGGCAGGTACAAAGGTCGATTTAGTAAACAAAATTTATCTGAAAGCTTGGGAGAAAGGACTAAAAGGACTCACGATTTACGTGGATGGATCGCGGGCAGGCGTACTCCTAAAGCAAGACGATGAGAAAAGTGCGGCAAACAATATCACCGAACACAAACCCCCAAAAAGAGCCAAAGAGATTGAGGCTAAGGTGGTGCGATTCGTTAACGACAACAAACCATGGATGGCCTTTGTCGGTCTGATTGAAGGCAAGCCGTATGAGATTTTTACGGGTCGCGCGGAAGATGCCTTTGCCCTACCCAATTTTGTGGATTCTGGTTGGATCATCAAGAGCCGGGACGTCAAGAAAAAGAGCCGCTACGACTTCCGGTATGTAGACAGTCAGGGCTATTGCGTGACCATCGAAGGTCTTTCTCGCTCATTCAATCAGGAATACTGGAATTATGCCAAACTGATCTCTGGTATCATTCGGCATGGCATGCCCTTGATCGAGGTGGTGCATTTGATTGATAACTTGCATCTCGACGATGCGTACATCAACACCTGGAAAAATGGCGTGACCCGAGCCTTGAAGTATTTCATTCCCAATGGCACAAAGACCAAGGATCACCTGTGCCCCAATTGTGGTGATGAAGAAGGCCTCATTTTTGAAGAAGGCTGCCTGCACTGCAAGAGCTGTGGACATACGAAGTGTTCGTAGATTTCTAAGAGTCATGCCGTAACTGTAGTGATGGCATGACCAAATTTTTGTGGAGCGAAACGGATGGGCTATTTATTACCTGTATTCCCGCTATCCACTTTACTGCGTGCCGTTGCTATCGGGGCTAAGTTGGAGGTTTTTGGAGGTCTAATACCCTTTCCGTATTAATTAATAAATTTGGGTCTATATGATTTGGTGTGGAGGTTGTCGAAAAACGAAGATCATGATAGACCGCATCCCGAAAATTTGTACAACTGAAATCAGCCCAATCCTAAATCAATTGCCCCACCCTTTAGGGCGGGGGAGTATGGATTTTTGGTTGTAAATCAGGGCTTTAGCCCTTTCAAAAACAGAAATTGGGCTGAAGCCTTCATATGTTTCTGATGCTATATCTCAGCCCTTAAGGACGGAATTAGTGCTCAAAAAAAATTGAGTGAAAACTAAATTACCCACAGTATTCCACATAGACCCATATTTTTAGACTGAGTCTACTCAGAAATCGAAAGTAGTTCTATCTCAAAGACCAACACCGAACCACCGGGTATCGGGCCACTCGTTTGCGCACCATAGCCTAGTTCAGACGGAACAACCAACTCCCACTTGCCGCCTTCTTTCATCAATTGCAATCCTTCTTTCCAACCATCTATCAATTGAGCCAGCGGATAAGTGATGGGCTTCCCTGTGTCAAAAGAACTTTCTATTTGCTTTCCATCAATCAGGCTTAATTTATAATGAAAAGTCACCGTACTCTCAGGTAAGGGAGAGGCGCCAGTTCCTTCAGTGACAATTTTATACTGCAAACCACTCTCCGTCACCTGAACTCCTTCATTTTTAGCATTCTCCTCTAGAAATGCCTTACCCGCCCGAAGAACATCTTCGGCCTTACGAAATCCATTTGTTCTCATTATTTCCTGGCTTTGTTGGGCGGTCAATTGAGCCGTATCCATCATTGCCTCCTTGACCGCTCGTGACACCAAATCTGGATCCAAATCCTCATCTTGTTGCTTCAACATTTCTGCCAATTGTACGCCGAAACTATAACTCAAGCTATCTTCAAAACTTTCCAGTTTAGCCTGTCCAGTGTCTTGTCCATTAGCATCGTTCCCGCATTTCACAAACAAAATGGCTACAGCGACCATTAAAAAAGGAATCAATTTCTTCATCATTTCTACTTTTAGTTTTATAAAGCTGCGAATATAGCCTATCGATTTTTCTTGATTTCCTGTGATTGGAATAAATTGCACATTCAAACAAAAAACAGGCACTCATTTTGAAGATTCGGGAAATTTCATCGGCCACTTCTAAGGATTTTATCAAAGTCAATGTCCTTATAAACAGGAATAACCCCAGCTACATACGTCCGCTAGACAAGGACATCAATGAGGTATTTGATGAGAATCAAAACAAGTACCTCAAGAAAGGAAAGGTACAGCGATGGGTACTTGAAAATAATCAAGGAGAACTGATAGGTCGAATTGCGGCCTTTGTAAATCCTCGATACAAAAACAAAGGTGACAAATTCAAAATGGGTGGATTTGGTTTTTTTGATTGCATAGACGACCCGTCCGCAGCAAGCCTTTTGTTTGACACGGCAAAGGATTGGCTTCAGAATCAAGGAATGGAAGCAATGGATGGGCCTATAAACATGGGCGAACGCGATCGCTGGTGGGGGCTGCTGGTGGAGGGATTTCATCCGCCACAATACGGGCTTAATTGGAATCAGCGGTACTATCAAGCACTATTCGAAAACTACGGTTTTCAGAATTTCTATAACATGATCTGCTGGAAAATGTTTCTTCCTGAAACAGATCAGCTCACTGGAAAATTTTATGACGCTTTTGATTCCTTTGATCAAGACCCTGAATATGAAGCAAGGCACTACAAAAAGAACCAGCTAGAAAAATTCGCAAAGGATTTTTGCACGATTTACAATGACGCATGGGCCAGTCATGGTGGCAACAAAGCGATGGCCGAGTCTGCGGCTATTAAAACTTTCCAGACCATCAAACCCATTGCAGATGAAAAACTCGTCTGGTTTATTTATCATAAGAATCGACCCATTGCTTTCTGGTTCAACCTCCCTGATATCAATCAAATCATCAAACATCTTGACGGTCGTTTTGATTTGTTTGCCAAGATCAAATTCCTCTTTCTAAAATTGCGAAATAAAAACACGAGCTTTACGGGGATAGCCTTCGGTGTGATCCCTGAGTATCAGGGCAAGGGGGTTGACTATTACATGATTGTGTCTGGCGAAAGAGAAATAAAACGAAGCACAAAATTTCGACATCTCGAACTTCACTGGCAAGGTGACTTCAATCCAAAAATGCTCAATATCTCAAAAAACATGGGGGCTGAAAAAGCGAGGACTTTATCCGTCTATCGCTATATTTTTGACCGAGAGGCTTCTTTTGAGAGACATCCTATTGTTTAGAAAGTTTGCTTCCGAATTCTTTCTTAAACTTCTCCACTTTAGGGGCTACTACGAGTGAGCAATAAGGTTCGTGTCCATGGCTCTCAAAGTAGCTATCGTGATAATCTTCAGAAGGATAGAATTTTTCAAAATGTGTGATTTCTGTCACTATAGGGTCTCGCCACGCGCCCGATTTATCTACTTGATTTTTGCCAAGTTCAGCCTCTTCTTTCTGTTCGGCGGAATGATAAAAAATGACTGACCGATACTGCGTACCCACATCATTTCCCTGCCTGTTCAGCGTGGTTGGATCGTGTGTTTTCCAAAACACTTCAAGTAATTCCGAAAAGGAAATGACGGATGAATCAAACGCAATCTGCAACACTTCCGCATGACCGGTTTCACCTGAGCAGACGGCCGTATATGTCGGGTTTGTAACGTGCCCTCCACTATACCCTGATTTGGTTGAAATCACTCCGTTGAGTTGCTGAAAAATGGCTTCCGTACACCAGAAACATCCATTCCCGAAAGTGGCCTTTTGAAGATTGCTCATTCTAAACTAGTGTTTGAAGGCGCTTGATCAAGTCGCCTTGGACGGCTATAACAGATGACTTGGGTAGAGTAGTTCCACCATCCGGCCAATTGGAAGTCAATGTATCCAAACTCTTCGTTTTTTCTCCAGGGTGTTGTACGCTCAGAAAGAGCGTCTCTCCATCTGGAGCGAAAAACGGTCCTGTAAATTCTGCATCATTGGGGGCGCTCCCCACCTGAAAAACATCTCCAGCTTGCGGTCCATTTCTAATCACCAGAAACAAGCCATTGTTTCCGAAGGAGGTGTAGGGTTCTTTCCCAATAGCACTACCTGAAATATCGCAAGTAAACCACAGATTACCTGCCGCATCAAAGGCCATATTGTCCGGACAAGAGAACCCTGTCTCTTCTCCTCCTGTCAAGAAAGTACTATGAGTAAATTCCAACGTATCATACGCTCCGCTTTCTAGTATTTTCATAATAGAGCCATGGTAATTTCCTTTGGGTTTGTTGTTGGTGAGCGAGACCAGCACATCTCCTGTGAGGGGGTCAATCTCAATATCCTCTGGCCTGTCCAATTCTGTACCACCAACTAACAGGGCCGCTTCTCTCGTACGAATCATCAACTCCGTTTGGTTGTTAAATTTAGTCAACTCAGGTCGTGAAATATCTAGCCATTCCCATCGACCTTCTTCTAGATTTGCTACGTACAATTTACCTGGGGAAATTTGCCCTGGCTTTTCGGAAATATGCTTGTAGAGACAGCCATCATTTCTATCATCACCCGTATAGACCACTACTCGACCATCCTCCAATTCTTTGACTGTAGCACATTCATGCTCCATTCGTCCAAGGCTCACGTGCTTTTTAGCTCCCCCTGTATTGACATCCACTTCTACGATCCAGCCATAGTGCTGAGGAAGATGTTTCGGGAAAAATCGTTCCCAGTTGAGTTTACTTGGCGTTCGTCTACCCGTTTCATAATCGTAATCTCCATAGAAGTTGCTAAAATTTTCTTCAGCAGTCAAAATGGTGCCCCAGGGCGTAATTCCGCCTGAGCAATTCGATAAAGTGCCTGTTGCTGATCGGTATCCTTCAACCAATTCAGGCCATTCAAAAGGAATTTTACTGGCTGCCGTCAGACGATTGTTTATGGGATCATTGAACACTACTTTCCACTTGCCCGATTCCTTCCGGATTTTCAGAATGCTCCCTCCAATTTCCTGCACCTCTCCCAGAATCATTTTGCGGTGACGAGCCGTTGATTTACCGTCGTATCCGGATAAAAACAGGGGCGTCAAGTACTCATGATTAACCCATAAAATACCTTCGTTTTTCCCTGTAGGAAGAAAGGCATTGTAGTCGTTGTGAGAACCAAAAGTCATCTTGTCATTGATGTAATCGCCACGACTGATGAGTACCTCATAATTTAACCCATCGGCCAACACCACGTCATCGGCAGTCGACGGAAACATAGATGAGTCCACGTGAGTAGATTTGCCAGAATTACAGGCCGTGAGAACAGAGGGCATTGCAGGCACGATCAGGGCACCTTTTCCCAAAAAATCAATAAACGTTCTTCTATCCATTTGTGATTTTCACTCGCGTATTTAACAGTTACAAAAAAGGATGTATTTTAGGGCTAAGCTAACCAAACCTCATGGAATATTACATCATCATTTCAGCATCGATAGTTATCATTTTGTCCTACTTCTTCGGGCGTCTCTCCGAAAAAACCAATATTCCGTCCGTTCTTTTATTGATAGTTGGTGGGATCATAGCCAGAGAAGTTATGGTCAGAACGTCTGTGGGCTATGAAGATATCTTCAGCACAATCAAGGAGATCAAACTGATCGAACTTCTAGGAACACTCGGGCTCATCATGATTGTTTTGGAAGCCGCATTAGATTTAAGGCTCACTCGTGAAAAATTGCCACTTATTCTTAGGGCTCTTCTTAGCAGTATCACTGTCCTGATCGCTTCTGCGTTTGGTATAGCTGGAATTCTTTTTTATACCATAGATGGGTTCAGCTTTATTCAGGCAATGATTTATGCCACCCCCCTGTCCATTCTTAGCAGCGCAATAGTTATTCCATCGGTTGCCAATCTGAACGAACACCGAAAGGAATTCCATGTCTATGACAGTACTTTCTCGGACATCATCGGCATCATGATGTTCTATTTCTTGATACAACTGTCCGAACCGTCAAGCGATGCGGTGGCCGTGGGAGACTTCTTCGCCAGTTTGGTTATGACCATTTTCATTTCCATTCTCCTCTCCTATGTCCTCATATATGTTTTCCAGAATATGGAAACTAAAGTCAAGCTCTTTCTTATGATTTCTGTGCTGATGCTACTCTATAGCATTGGCAAAATGATGCATCTTTCCTCGCTTATAATTATTCTTATTTTCGGCCTGATTCTAAGCAACCCAAGGCTCTTTTTTATTGGTGCATTGAAGATTTTTCACAATAAAAGGGCACTGAACGAAATTTATGAAACCTTCCACCTTATCACGATGGAAAGTGCTTTTGTCGTGCGGACTTTCTTCTTCTTTATCTTCGGATTTTCCGTTTCCATTCTTTCCCTTTTCGACATAAAACTGGCGCTGGTGAGTGGGTTGATTATTTTGATAATTTACCTCATTCGAGCTGGACTCATGCGGGTAATTGTACGGACGAAAAACTCGAAACTAGCGACGCTCATTGCTCCGAGAGGATTGATCACTTTGCTGCTTTTTTATTCTATCCCTGAAGAATTGGTGAACCCCTCCTTCAATGAAGGAGTCCTGCTTTTTGTTATCATAATCACGAGTCTGTTGATGACGTACGGCTTAATCAAATTCGGTGATGATAAAGTTGAAAAAGACGAACCAATCGAAACGCCTGTTCTAAATGCGGAAAGCTAATTTTTTTTGTAAGTTTACTACCTGAAAAACACGAAAATGAAAACACTCGAAGCTCGGGCCAAAGAAGGAAAGATCAACGAAAACGCAAGTATTAGGGATCGACAATCCGTCATTGTTAATGCGCCCGTTCAGCGTGTTTGGGATGTGCTTACAAATATCAATGAGTGGCCAAAATGGAATTCAGAAATCAAGTTAGCGGTATGTTCCAAAGTAGAATTGGATGCGGAATTTGAGTGGTCCTTAAAAGGCACGCATTTGCGCTCTCACTTTCAACTTGTCGAAGAGCCCAATTTATTGGCTTGGACGGGGAAATCAAAAATGATCAAAGCCATACACGTTTGGAATTTGGAGGCGGCTGATGATCAAACAATTGTTACAGTTGAAGAATCAATTGAAGGGTTTCTACTTCCAATATTTAATCGACAATCGACATTACATGATAATCTCGTTCACTGGATTGCCGCACTCAAAGAAGAAGCAGAGAGGTAGTCTATTTACTCAAATCCTCCAATTGCTTTTTTACAATCTCAAAATTTGGTGACTGACTGAGTACTGAATTGTAGTATTCTATTGCTTTCGCTTTATTATCTCTGGATTCTTCGATCATCCCCTTTAGGCGGATGGCGGCCAGCTTGATAGAAACCTCCTGGCCTTTTCCATCATCGGTTGGAAAAATCAACATCATTTCCGAAGCAGTCTCCTTATCCTGAATCATTTGAGCTGACGCCAGTGCCTCCTCGTACAATTTAAGGTCATTTTGTAAAAACGCCATCTTATACAAGAAACTCAGGTTTTCACTGTCATTAAGAGACAATTTTTCATAAAAATTCAGCGCCTTGTTCTTCACACCTAATCGCTCGAATGCCGTAGCAGCAATTTCTGTTGCAAACATGTTTTCGGGCACTACTGAAGCCACCTCTTGGGCAACTAACGCCGCGGATGCGTACTGCTGCTGCTGAAGGTACATAAGCGCAAGAGAATCTCTAAGTGCGAAATTATTCGGATTCTCGGCTAGTAAATTATAAAGTGCCACCCTAGTGACAACAGCATCATTGAATTGCTTGGAGGCATTGTATATAAATATTTTCTTCGCTAGTTCAATAGGAATGGAATCACGATCGGTCTGCTGCTTGTCCTGAGCAAATGAAAAAAGTGAACAAATAACCAGACCAGCAAATAATAAATTTCTCATGTTTCTAATTTAGGAAGCGCAAAAGTAGCCGATTATTTACGCAATGGCAATTGCATTTGTGAACCAATTTTAAACATTAGTTTTTTGGCCTGCGTGTGGTCATTTGGAATTTTACCTTCTAGAATCGACTCCTTGATTTTCGACTTTATTTCGGCGATTACTTTGGAGGGTTCAATGTCGTATGTAGCCAAGATTTCTTCTCCCGAAATGGGCGGTTGAAAATTGCGAACATGATCATTCGCTTCTACTTCTTGCATTTTGGCCTGCACCTTTTTGAAATTGGCCATGTACTTTCTCACCTTCTCAGGATTCTTAGAAGTAATATCAGCATTACAGAGCGTCATCAGATCTTCAATATCATCTCCAGCATCGAAAAGTAAGCGCCTAATGGCAGAATCACTGACATGATCTTTCACCAAGGCAATTGGACGAAGGTGTAGCTTCACCAATTTTTGTACGTATTTCATCTTTTCATTCAGTGGGAGTTTCATCCGCTTGAAGATCTTGGGTACCCATTTTGCTCCCATGTCTTCGTGACCATGAAATGTCCAACCCACTTTTTCATTGTATCGCTGAGTGGCAGGTTTGGCAATGTCATGAAGGATAGCAGCCCACCTGAGCCAAAGATCATCCGTGTGTTTTGAAATATTATCCACTACCTCCAGCGTGTGATAAAAATTATCTTTATGGGCATGCCTCCCGACCTTTTTCACACCTTGCAACTGGTACATTTCAGGAAAAATCGTTTCTAGTATTCCTGAGTGAAAAAGAAGTTTGAAACCGTATGAAGGCTTGGGGGAGAGGATTATTTTATTCAATTCATCACTTATCCGTTCTTGCGAAACAATCGCCAACCTTTCTTTTTGAGACATCAGTGCATCGAAACTATCGGCATCAATATCAAAACCAAGCTGAGAAGAGAAACGGATAGCTCGCATCATCCGAAGTGGATCGTCAGAAAAGGTCACCACTGGATCAAGTGGGGTTCTTATGAGCAAGCGTTCCAAATCCTTCTGTCCTTCAAAAGGGTCTATCAAATCTCCTTCACTCCCCTTGTTCAGGCTGATAGCCATTGCATTGATGGTGAAATCTCTCCGATTTTGGTCTTCTTCCAATGTACCCTCAGACACTTCGGGGTTTCTCGATTCTGACCGATAGGACTCTTTCCTGGCACCTACGAATTCCAGCTCATGCCCCTCCCAATGAATGGACGCAGTTCCGTAGGTCTTAAATACCGTGAAGGTAGCCGCTTTGCCAAGTTCCTTTGCTACTTCTCTTGCCAGAGAAATTCCATTTCCCACACAGACAAAGTCAATATCCTTGGAGGGTCGTCCAATTAGCTGATCCCGCACATATCCACCAATGACGTAGGTCTCCAAGTTCATGGATTGCGCTTTGGCTTTGACTATAGAAATAGGCTCAGAAGAAATCAGCTGCTTGAGGTCTGTCATGCGGTTGCAAAATTAGGCGTTCCTTTCGGACACATACCAATCGATTAAAAAATATTCAACTCCTCAATCTCTAAATTACTTGCTAACTTCAACCAAAATCCTATGTATGAAAAATCTATTCTACCTTTCGGTTAACTCCCTTCTTGTTTCATGTCAGTCTTCAGATTCGGGATTCGCTATCAACGTCTCTTTCACCGATACAGCCGCTGAATCTGATGCAGATGGGCGGCTTCTTTTGCTTCTATCAACAGACTCTACGGCCGAACCACGTTTTCAATGAGAAAATTATGAGACTTGACAAAATCATGTGGCTGGCCTTTGGTGGGCTGGTAGCAGTCGCCATTATTTTTAACGGTGACGAACATCCATTTATCAGCTCGAGTCCCTATCCGGCTGGGAAATACATTGCCTGGTTAGCATTCCTGGCCTTCAGTGGTTACAGCTACCATTGCGGTAAAAATGATAACCTATTCAAGATGATTAAGGTGATGATGGGACGAGGTTGGGGACGTCAGATTGGGATGGATTTGTATATCGGCATTACGCTGTTTATCCTTCTCACATTTGTGCATCAGGACTCTATGCTGATTCCCCTACTTTGGGTACTTCCAGCTTTGATCTTTGTCAACTTAGCCTCGCTCCTCTACATCGCACTTCATTATGATTCGTTAGTCCGCTTACTATTCAACTAGAGCATTCCAACAAAACCCAAATAAGATCAGTATAAAAAAAGGGGTCTATATGATTTGGTGTGGATTACAAATGGAGGTTGTCGAAAAACGAAGATCGTGATAGACCGCATCCCGAAAATTTGTACAACTGAAATCAGCCCAATCCTAAATCAATTGCCCCCCCTTTAGGGCGGGGGATTAGGGATTCTTGGTTGTAAATCAGGGCTTTAGCCCTTTTCGAAAACAGAAATTGGGCTGAAGCCTTCATATGTTTCTGATGCTATATCTCAGCCCTGAAGGACGGAATTATTGCTCAATAAAAATTGAGTGAAAACTAAATTACCCACAGTATTCCACATAGACCCAAAAAAAGGCACGTGCTGATGCACGTGCCTACGTTCAAAATTTATGTTCTAGTGTGGTGATTCCCAAATAAGTCAACTATTTCTAAGTTCTTTTTCCTTCATACTTCGTTGAAATTTTCTGCCGTAGCGATGCTATGCCCTCAAATTTCGTCTTGTCTGAAGAAAAAATAACAACAAAAATTCAGTCAACCTATTTACAAATCACCACACTAGCTATTTACCGTCACCTTCTTCTGTTACCGCACCTTCTCCCAAAACAGAATTGGCATATTCTTTACACCACTTGAGTGCCTTTCCCGAATCCTTCACACTTTTAGTGTACTTCAGCAGCTTAAGTTTCGGAGCTGTTTTCACTTCTTTTAGCATGATTGCTGACTTTCCTAATAGGACAACAATTTCGTCCGACAATGTGCCAAGACCAGCCACTGCATTGTATTCTGCATCAGCCTCAGCTTCTTTTTTCACATCTCTAACTTTATCATAGAGATCAAAACTTGCATTCTTCCACCCGTCTATCTTTGGGTTCTTAACATCCTCTGGTCTTTCGATAACTTCATCTTGTGCTTGCACAACGAAGGTCATTCCAAGTACCAGTAGCAAACTTACGAGAATAGATTTTTTCATGATTTTTCTATTTAAATTTAAATGTGAGCATTTTATTAATGGTAACAAAGGACTCACAATAAACCAAGGCATCATATACCGTGAACAGGGTATATTTGATCCCTATCAACCCGTTTTTTTACCCAAGTCTGCTCTGCTTACCAATCCAGCTTTTTCCATTGGTTTCTTGGCTTGCATGATCAATTGATTGGCCGCATTATTCAAGATTTCGTCATTCCCTTTGTATTCAATGCCCATTTCCGCCATTTGGGAAATGATGTTTGAATAGACATCCAATCGAGTGCTCGAAAAACTCTCCGGACTTTGGAGGTAGACTGCTTCAATCACGCCAAGGGAGTCCTTCAGTAACGAAAACAACTTATTGCTAGTCGGACTCGAATCATCGTTCTCGGGTCGATATACCTCAGGTAGGATCGCCCTTAGTTTATTGAAGTGATCAATCAGGTGTGGATTTTTATCTTCACTCATTGCGCCATTGTGTCTAGGGTGTTAATTAATTCTTTAGCTGTACTTGTGTCTGTATCTGGGCTCAAACTCACGTAGTGATTGATGCATTCGATCGCCCGCTTGTACTCTTTGAGAGAAATCAATACCAACCCCAGATTGTAAAAACTATTAGGAAATTCAGGTGCAATCTGAGAAGCCAATTCATAATGCACCTTCGCTAATTCAAAATTGCCAAGATCGCTGTAGACATTGCCTAAATTATAATGCGCTTCAAAATGTCGAGGACTCTTTTTTAAACATCGTGTGAGGTAATCAACCGCTGCGATTGCCTCGTCTTGAGAAGATTTCAATATCGCTAGATTGCAAAGCGCATCTTCTACAGACTCATCATTTTCTACTGCCAATAGATAATAACGTTCGGCTTCAGGATTACCTCTCTCGTCCAATTCAATGGCCTCTTCAAAAAAAGATTTTTTTCCCGGCAAAGCGAGAACTTTCGTTGTGTCTTGACTGAAAAGGTTTAACTGACCAAAGTCTTCAAGATCAATCCGCTTTCTTTTCCGAACTTTCTTTAGTCCTAATTTTTCGGGCGTATGAACCGACAATTTGATGACCTTACCCATCAGCTGGCTTTTCGTTTTTCAGCTTTCATCGCAGGTTTCTTTGACTTCTTTGTTGCAGCCTTTTCCATGGGTTTCTTGCTCTCTTTCGCCTCTTCGATGCTTGCCTTCAGTGCTGTCATAATATCTACGACCTCATGTTCCTCCTCCTGCATGATCACAATTTCCTTTCCTTCAATTTTGCTATCAATCATGTCTCGGATAGCATCGTTGTACTTGTCTTCCATTTTGATATCCTTGAACTTCTTGGTCATGGAATCGATCAAGGTATTGGCCATTTTGAGTTGGTCAAGATCAGCTTCAATGTCAGGAGTGACGTTGGGTACATCTATGATTGATCGTACTTCATTTTGATAGCGAAGTTTATAAATCAAAATACCACTTTCATGTGGTGTCAACAAAACGATACTTTCTCGATCTCTTAGCACCACCTTTCCCACTCCAACTTTCCCGCTCTTCTTCAATGCTTCCGAAAGTAATGCGTACGTTTTTCCCGCCACCTCACCATCTGGACCCGCAAAATAGGGCGCATCAAATAAGGAATGGTGCACTTCCTTGGCATCCACAAATCCTTCAATTTCTATGAGCTTCGTACTCTTGAGCTTGACTTTACTGAAATCTTCGGATTCCACAATTACATACTGACCAGGTTCATATTGAAATCCTTTTACAACGTCTTCCTGACGAAGAACATCTCCTGTGATTTTATCCCGCTTTTCATACTTTACCGGATTGTTCGTTTCCTTTGACAGCAGGTTGAACTGGATCTTCTGAGCCGTATCAATGGCATTGTATATCCTTATCGGAATTGTGACAAGAGAAAACTGAATGTGACCTTTCCAAATTGCGCGCATAGTTCAAATATAGGACGTTTATAAAACTTCACATCAAATACCAACAACAAGATGACTTTAAGTCGGATTATTAAACTACTGTAAAAGAGTTATTTAATTGAATCTATCTAAAGTTATCATTTCATTTCTTGAGGGATATTACATTGAACCTTTAAGACGAATTATTCTCAATGATTTGGACAATCTTAGACCTATTTTTGGATTTAAAGTAGCTTCTTAAAAACCGGATCTCTAAATGTCCCATTCTTGGTGATCATAGAATATTCTACTTCGCACGCAAGTTCGGGTCTCGTCCAGACCGATTTCTTTTCTTCATGAGCTTCTGCTGAGATCGGTTTTTCATCAACAACCAATTCATCCAACTGACCTCTCATTTTCGTTAACAGCGCATCGTCAAAACCTGTCCCAACTCGTCCACGATATATTAGCTCACCGTCATTTTCTTCTGCTAGTTGCAACGAACCAAAAGTTTTTTCCCGCTCCCCCTCTCCTCTCGTGAAACCAATGATCACACAATCCTTCGTCTCCTTTATCTTCACTTTTATCCATGTATCATTTCGCTTACCTGGCGTGTATTTTCCATCTATTCGTTTGGCCATGATTCCCTCAACTCCCAATTGCTTAGCGGCTTCAAACAAGGCTTTGCCGTCTTCAACGGTCTCGCTAATCCGATAGTTGGTCTCTCCTATTCGTGTGGAATCTGCCATCCACCACCTCCGTCGATCCAATGGGTCGTTCATCAAAGAGCGACCGTCCAGATAAAGGCAATCAAACAAATAGCAATATGCAGGGGTTCGTCTTGATTCAGAATCAAAGTTCTTCTTGCTCATCAGGCGCTTGATTACTTTCTTAAAGTCAGCCTTTCCGTCTTGATCAAGGCATACGATTTCTGCATCGAAAATGGCATTGTCAATTCTAAAAGCCTCCTCAGGCACATTCAATTCTGGAAATTGCTCAGTAATGTCATTCAGATTTCGACTATAGATTTTCAACTCGCCTTCATTCACATAAATCAACGCTCGGATACCATCCCACTTCACTTCGTACTGATAATCACCCGTAGGTACGCTCTTTGCGGCATCAGCCAACATCGGTTTTATCACCTGATTCAATTGGTCCACCTGCGGCGTATCCACCCGTTCAAGAAGCCATTCCTTATTCTTCATCACATGCATTCGGTACTCGGCACTTAATTGCTTTCCTGAGAGTCTGAAATAGAAGCCCTGCTTTTTCTCTTTGGTGATTTCATATCGTCCAGTCGCGTACACCCACATCATGCCTCCTCCATATTCGGCCTTGGGGATTTCGCCTTCGAACGTCAGGTATTTCAGCGGATGATCTTCCGTTTGAACAGCCAGTCGTTTGACGCCTGGTTTGGGTGGCATTCCTCTCGGGATCGCCCACGATTTAAGAACGCCATCTTGTTCCAATCTAAGGTCATAATGCAAATGCGACGCATGATGCCGCTGGATCACAAATCGACTACCAGGTGTATCGTCGATTATTGAGGGCGGTTCAGGCGTTTTCTTGAAATCTCTTTTCTTCTCATAAGACTCCAACTGCTCTGGCGTTTTATGCTTAGTGTTTGGCGGCATTTCTTTTGCCACAACTGTTTTTCTATCTGTATGCAAAGGCACAGCCCAACCACGAATATCTTCCCAAGCATCTCCCTCGGTGAGCACCCTTTCGAGGGTGGTTTTGATATTCCAATCGCTCAGACTCTTCAATCCTTCAAGTTCCTCCCAATGAATGGGTGTGGAAGCCGGAGTACCTGTTCTTCCTCGCAAACTATACGGGCTCACAATTGTCTGCGAGGGTCGATTGCGATAGATATCTATCAGCACCCTTCCTTTTCTCGAATCCTTCTTGATGTGCAAAGTGGTTTCAGCATTTCGTTGAATGAAGCCAGAAGCAATTTTCTTGGCCGCTTGGAAGCACTCGTCAAAACTGTGATTTGCTTCTATGGGTGTGACCAGATGCAGCCCCTTTCCACCTGTGGTTTTCACAAAAACATGGTAATTGTGACGCTCCAAGTACTCTTTCAATTTGAAGGCAATTGGTTTCAAATCCTGAAAGTCGTATCCCTCCTCTGGTGGATCAAGATCATAAACGATGTAGTCAGGTTTATCACTCTCATCCGCGATGCTGTGAATTTGATGAATCTCCAAACAGGCAAGATTCGCCAGCCAAACCAATGTGGCTTCTTCTCTAGCTACCACATATTCTTTGAGCCGTTCTTGCCCGATTCGCTTGTAGTCAATCCAATCAGGTGTCCAGTCTGGACGGTGTTTCTGAAAAAATTGTTCGCCATGGATACCATCCGGAAATCGAATCATGGAAAGTGCCCTGCCACGGATATGATTGAGCATGGTTGGTGCCAGCTTCAGATAATACTCGATGATCTCTGCTTTCGTGATTTCATCCTCTGGATACAAAACCTTATCCAGATTGCTCAAGTCGATGACTCGCTTTCCTACTTCCGCATGGATTTTTTGTTTGGCCATAAAATGACGAACCAAGATAACGATCTCTTTCATTTTTTGATCAAATGAATTGTCCAATAATCTGCTGATCACTCGATTGGCCATTCATCACAAAAGGATGGATGTAAAATTCACGACCAACTTGGCCAAGAGAATTAGCCAAAGCGATTGAGTATTTCATCATTAATACCAAGAGAAATCCTCGCGATGCAAATGTATTCGATAGCCTTGGCAAGGCTTACAAATAAAAAGCGATAAAAAGAATGTGATCACGAATTTCAAGAAATCACTTTCTCTGAATCCTGCCGAAAATGTAAAAGCCAATTCCATCTAAGTCCTGAAGGAACTAGGTGTGTGCACGGGCAGGTACGAATCTTAAAAAGAATATTTTTAGATGATGAATGGGATTCCGCTAAAAGCGGAATCCCATTTTTATTTCAAATGCTCCACTTGGTTAAACTCCTCCAGCGAAAACGTCCGTTGCGAAAACTTCAATTTATAATAGCAACAATTCTGATGATCAAATCCATCCATAAACTGAAGTGGATAATTCAACAGCCAACATAGAAGAATCCGTATCGCTCGTCCATGCATACAGATAAGGACTGTTTTGTCATCAGAAGCCAACACTTCTTCCATGGCCAATTTCTGCCTTTCCATAACCTGAATTGGGCTCTCTCCCCCACCCACACGTTCATCCAGTCGTCCATTCTTCCAAGCAGCCACGGTAGTCCAATACAATTTTTTGGCTTCATCTGAAAGTTCAACTCCTTCCTGATTCCCCCAGCTTATCTCATCAAACCCATCCAGTGCTTTTTTTTGAGCTTCAAAATGATGAACCGTTTCATGCGTTCGAACCAAAGCGGAAGTGTAGATTGAATCAATCTGGACATGTTTCAACGCATCATACACTTGCAAAGCCTGAGTCCGTCCTTTGTCATTAAGCGATGCATTAATCCCCCGGCCTTGAACCATTCTTCTTTTATTGAAATCGGTTTCGCCATGGCGAAGGGTATAAATCGTTTTGTTTTTCAAATGCTTTTGAAGTTGGTTTGCGAATGTAATGACTAAAGAAAGAATTTTTCCCGAACACATCCAATTAGACGTGCTCAACGAAATGAACAAAGGCTGCATGGTCGAGCATCTCGGGATTAAGTTTGTCGAAATCGGGGCAGACTACATCGAGGCACGCATGCCCGTAGATCATCGCACCAGGCAACCCATGGGCCTGCTCCATGGAGGTGCGTCTGTCGCCCTTGCTGAAACTATGGGGAGTATAGCCGCTACCCTTCAAATCGATATGATGAAACAGGCAGTGGTTGGGTTGGAAATTAATGCCAATCATCTTGGCTCTATGAGCGAAGGATTTGTGATTGCTCGGGTGACACCCATTCACATTGGCCGATCTACCCATGTTTGGAACATTGAAATACGCAATGAGGCGAACGAAAAAAAAGTAGCTATTTGCAGAATCACGATTGCCGTTCTTGATAAAAAATGACCGAGCTACTGGCCTCCATATCATTTGATCATTTAGTCGAAAGACTAGTTGGAAGTGAATACGCTTTTGCTTCCTGGCGTCTTCCTCTTGAGGAAAAACCACGCACGATTGTTGGCCTGAACGAGGTTGAGCAAACGGATTCATCCTTAGCTGATCTCAGCACAGGATTTTTAATAAACTCATTTGAAGAAAATCATCCGCCCAGACCTTTTCACATCAAGGCCGACTTGATTTTTTCGGACGGAGAAGCCAAGATTGACTCAAAAGTAAACGCCGAACTAGTCGATGTTTTTCTTTCATACATGAACCGAGACACTCAAAGAAGAAAACTCGCTGATTCAATTCCTGCTAAATCTGAAAAAGATCCCTTTGAAGCCCTTGTGAAGAAGGCGATTCAAGAAATTAATTCAGGGCGTTTTGAAAAAGTGGTCTTGTCTCGGTTCGAAGATGTCCAACTTCCTGAAGATTTTTCTATTTCGGATTTCTTTGATCAGGTGTGTGAAGCGTACCCAAATGCCTTTTGTAGCCTGGTTCATCTTCCCGGTATGGGACTTTGGATTGGCGCGAGCCCAGAACTCTTAATTTCTCAAGATTCTGTGGAATTCAGAACTATCTCTCTTGCTGGTACTAAAAAAATTGATACTGAGCTTCCGCTTTCAGAGATTGCCTGGGCTCAAAAAGAAATTGAGGAGCAGGCGTTGGTGAGCAGATATATCATCAATCGTTTTAAGGAAATCAGATTGAGGGAATTTGTGGAACATGGCCCAAAAACGATCAAAGCAGGGAATTTGGCTCATCTAAAAACTGAATATGTGGTGAAGTTGAGCGAGGTTCAAATTGATGATCTTGGGGATCAAATGTTGAACCTACTCCACCCCACTTCTGCAGTTTGTGGCATGCCCCTAAAAGCGGCCAGCAAGTTTGTCTTGCAAAATGAAAACTATGATAGAGAATTTTATTCAGGATTTCTTGGCCCTGTAAACTTCGATAGCAGAACCGATCTGTTTGTTAATCTTCGCTGCATGAAAGTAGAGGCGGGTAATGCTCGATTATTTGCAGGAGCCGGGATCACCGAAGATTCTGTTCCAGCGAACGAATTCATGGAGACGGAGCTGAAGCTTGAAATATTATCTCGATTGGTTAATTTTAAAGAAAACTAAAGTTATGATCGAGTTCGATTCGCTAATGGCGTTCATACTACCTGTCTTCCTTATTGCTGTTCTCATCCTTTGGGTTTGGGCATTGGTGGATATCATCAAAAGAAGACAGCAAAATAGCGAGCCTGTTGGACTTTGGATATTAATAGTCCTCATGTTTCCAATTGTGGGATCCATCCTGTATTTCCAACTCGCATGGAGGCGAATGTTCGGGACTAAAAAAGGATTCAGTCCCGATTTCAAAAGATAGTATCAAAGTAAATGCTCCATCCTGCGGTGTACAATACGTCAGAAATTTGTCATGCAGCTGGCGTGCGTCATGCGGTGATGTCGCCTGGGTCGAGAAATGCGCCCCTTATAATTTCCTTTGCCAGAAATGAAAAAATCAAGAAATGGATTATCCCTGATGAGCGCTCGGCGGGATTCATTGCGCTTGGGATAGCTCAAAAAACGAATGCACCTGTGGTGCTTTGCTGCACATCTGGAACGGCTCTGCTAAACTATGCACCTGCAATTGCCGAAGCTTTCTATCGCGAAATCCCCTTGATCGTCCTGTCCGCTGATCGTCCACCCGAACTAATCGATCAAAGAGACGGACAAACCATACGGCAGTTTGAAGTACTCACAAATCACGTAAAATGCTCTGCACAGCTTCCCGTCATTGGAGATGAATCTGACGCAGAAAAATATGAGTCAACCCTGATCGATTCTCTTTCTGAAACTTCAGTTTTGCCACTGGGGCCTATTCACATCAATATCCCGTTTCGAGAGCCGTTCTATCCTGAGAATGGTCAGCAGTTGTCATTCAAGAAACCTTCTTTTCGAATTAATCAGCCCACTGAATCTAAAGTTGACTTTCCAAAAACCCTCTTTTCAAAAATTCTACTCCTGATTGGCCAGCAACCCTTCGATGAACAACTAAGGCATGAGTTGGAAAAACAGGCAAAAAAAATTCCAATTACCCAATCACCTTTGAACAACCTGGGGATCTCAGGGATCAAACATTATGATTTGTTTATTCAGGATCAGGCTGACCTTCAACCAGAGCTGCTTATTACGTCGGGATTATCGGTCGTATCAAAACGACTAAAAAACTACCTGCGTAAAAACAAACCCATGGAGCATTGGCACTTTGATCCGGCCGGCGTAGCGCTGGATACATTTCAGACCAATCCGAAAATCATCAAAGCCTCGTTGACTGATTTCCTTGCTCAGTGTGTACTGAATACTTCGGATGAATACCTGGACAAATGGAAAAATTTGGATTCTGAAACTGGAACAGTACTCCAGTCAGTTGACCATGAGCAATTCTCTGAGACTGCAGCTTTTCAAAATGTATTGAGTTCCCTACCCGATAATCTCGAATTACATTTGAGCAACTCCATGCCTGTACGTTTTGCAGAAATATTTGGAGTTCGGGCTGGGATTAATACCTGGGCCAACCGTGGAGCAAGCGGCATTGACGGGGTGACTTCAACGGCTCTCGGAACCAGTTTGGTCAGCGACCGATTGAACGTTCTACTTATCGGGGACTTGGCATTTTTATATGATCGAAATGCATTTTTTCACAACCATCCTTACCCCAATCTACGGATCATTGTTTTCAACAATTCAGGGGGAGGGATTTTCAGATTGATAGACGGCCCCTCGAATCTTCCTGAGCTCGAAGCGTATTTTGAAACAAGGCATAAACGAACGGCGGAACATATTTGTAAGGAAAATTCTATTGAATATTGCACAGCTAAGGATGAGACGGAGCTATTGGAGGAGATCGAACTCTTTTTCGACCAATCAGAATCTCCTAAATTGTTAGAGATATTTACAAATCCGGTCACAAACCAACAGTCGTATTTGGCCCTCCTCAAAGAAGTAAAAGATGTCCTCTGAGGAAATCTATAGCGAGCACGTTGAGCCACACCTTGGCCGGCGAAAAGCTATTTTGGCAGAATTCCCCCAAATCAGATCGCTATTCGGAATCGACAAAAATCTGAAATATGTTACGCTCATCTTGGTCATCATTCAGCTTACCATTCCTTTTTTTTTACTGAATAATGTCTGGATATTTCTTTTGGTGACCTATGCTGTGGGGGCAACCATAAGCCACGCATTGTTTTTAGCAATCCATGAAATCACTCACGATTTGGCTTTCAAAAAAACATCATGGAATAATTGGTTGGCCATTTTCGCAAACCTGCCGTTGGCTTTTCCTTTTGCAATGGCCTTCCGGACGTATCATGGAAAGCACCATTGGCACCAGGGAGAAGTAGGCGTAGATACCGACTTACCCTCAAAACTTGAGCGAACAATTTTTAAGGGTCACTTTGGCAAGCTCTTTTGGATGATTAGCCAAATTCTCTTCTACGCCATTCGGCCCTTGTTGATCCTACCGCTTAAACCAGACAAGTGGCAGGTCATAAACTTCATGATTCAGTTGTGCTTTGTGATTGGGTATTTCTACCTCACCGCCTGGATCGGTTTACTATACCTAGCGCTTTCAATATTTTTGGCTGGAGGACTGCATCCATTAGCTGCGCATTTTGTTGCGGAGCATTATGTCTTCAAAAAAGGACAGGAAACGTACTCCTACTACGGCTGGCTGAATAAATTAACCCTAAATGTAGGCTATCACAACGAGCATCACGATTTCCCAAACGTGCCGGGATCAAGGTTGCCGAGTGTAAGAAAAATCGCCAGCAAGTATTACGATGAGCTTTATATCCATACGTCGTGGATGGCCGTAATCTGGAAATTCATCACCGATCCTGCTCTTGGTTTGTATTGTAGAGTTAGAAGAAATAAGGTCAAATCATAAGAAATCCCGAACCCACAGGTGCGGGACGGGATTTCAAAGGGTCAACACCCTTCACCACTTAACACTACTTTGTCTTTAATTATTTCGTATGACCAGTTGAACGTAACAGAAATAATTTGGATGACTTCTTCCAATGTTTTTTGATTGAATTTAGCTGTAAGGCGACAATTCCTTAAATTCTGAGGTAGATCGAATTGCGCTCCATAGACATCCTCAAGAATTCGTACCACCTCCGTGGACTTTGCTCTCTCAAAAGATAAGACCCCATCCTTCCATGCGAGGAAATTTTCATTGTCGTTCTTTCGCTTCACGATTCCTTGAAGATTGGTACCAATCACTCCCATTTCTCCTGGTTCAAGCTTTACAGACATGTTGTTTTTCTTTGGATCATTGGTAGAAAACGAGACCAATCCTGTCTCAACACATACTTCTGTGAAATCCGAATTTTTAGTGACTAGAAAGCTCGTGCCGAGTACATGAACAGTAGCGTCTTCGGTGACAACAAAAAATGGCTTCTTCTCGTCCCTGGCAACATCAAAAAATGCTTTACCAGAAAGTTTAACTCTTCGCTCCGTTTCTGAAAATTGAACAACATCCAGAGTCGCCCCGTCTTTCAGCATGACAAGGGTACCGTCTGGAAGCGTTTTCGATTCACCTCTGAATACAATGCTTTCTGTGGTAGGCTCGGTATCGTCAAAATACCAAAGTGAACCCAATAAGCCTATTAAAATTATTGCTGCTGCATATTTCAGAAATGATGGCCATGCAACAATTTTAGCCTCTTTGGTGGATACTATTTCTTCCAGCATCGCATGGTTCGGCTCAATTTGTTTTTCAGCTATCAACCAAGCCTCTTTCATTTCAAGAAAATATTGAGCATTTTCAGAGTTATCACTCCGCCATTTGTTAATTTCCTTTTTTTCGAACTCCTTCGCCTCTCCCGCAAAGTACTTACTTATCAATTCTTCCATGGTGTGAGTAGCATTCGGTTGGTTAAACAAAGTTTAATAAAATTTCCCTTATTCATATTTTATAATTTATCACTTTCCGGATCATAATTTTCTGGCAACAAATCACCAAGTCTCTCCCAGTACCAGTAACCAAAGGTGGAAATCCCGGGCAATTCCATACGACCGTTATTTTTTAATATAACATTTCCCTTGGCTAGTCTCAAAAGTGACCGTTGCTTTGGGGTTGCACCACTGACATCAAAAAATTGCTCATAGTAAGATTCATCTGGTTTATTTCTATAAGTGACCATCAAGAAATCATCAAAATTAAGAAGAAATTCTTGTGCAGGCATTTCGGTTAAAACTGCATCACGATCGACATTTACACCCTTTGAAATCTTGACCTCATCAAGGCTTGATACCGGAATCAGTCTGATTTTAAAGTTCTCTTTTTTAAGCTCATCCAAAACTAGCGCTCTCCTGAAATGTAAAAATGACCCTTTATAAATACTCCTTCGGTTTCTAAGCCATCGCTTTTCCTGGCGTTTCGTCTCTGGTTTTATATTTTGAAACCTCGCCCGCCCGTAAAAATTTGTACTCGCCCCGATTTTTTGAAATCGATCAAAGAAATAGGTCACTTCATATCCCAAATTTTCGTTGACAATTTTCAGCGGTTCCAATGAAAAGACTTCCAACTTGTCCAGTTTAGGGTCGAAGATAAAGTCAAGAACCTCCGGGTTTTCAATCCTGCATTTTTGACCAGAAGTTGACTGCCCCAGAAATTCGTTGCTAAACACGCGTAGGTATCTTCTTCGTTCGGTTGGCCCAATCAAGCGGCGAGAGACTATTTCTATGCTGTCTAGAAGAATAGATTTGAAAGCAAGTTCTGAATTGACCGTCACTGTACCGTTCATCAGAAGTTCAGCATCTTGGGTGTCCATATAGTAGGTCAGATGCGAGAAAATTATCTCATAGTAACCAAATGGCACCCTCCCTATAGAATAGTATCCATCCAAATCAGTTACTCCACCCAGATTGGTTCCAGACAAAAAAACATTCACTGTTGGGATTGGTTCTTTGCTGAGATCGTCGATGACCCGACCTGAAATTGTGTAGAAATTACTCGGTCGTTCCAAATTATCAACCAGCACTTCTCTGATCGTAAGGACAATTTGATTTTCAAAAACCTGATGTTTTAGCCCTGTACCAATGAGCAATTTGTTCAAGAAATCATCTATTGTTTTATCCTCCTCGTTCATGGTGAACCTATTCCCTTGTGGAAGAATATCAGAACTATAAGAAAAGAAATTACCTGTACTTGCTGTCACCAATTCCAACACCTCCTCCAGAGTTAAGTTTTCAAATTGAATGGAGAATTTTTCGGATTGACCAGACACGCCGATTGAAAAAAAAAGAAAACATCCAAGTAAGAAATGCCTCATTGCGACTTTAGGTGAACCAATTTTTCACGTAATACGCGAAGCGCTTTCCCCATTTGCACCTCCACGGTCTTCACAGAAATCTCCATATGATCTGCTATTTCTTGATACTTGAGGCCTTCTAATCTGCTTAATTTGAATATTTCGCTACAGCGAGGGGGTAAATTATCAATCTCCTCCAGTATCTCACTTCGCAATTTCTCGGAATCCTTGTGTTCAATACTGATCTCAGAGGTCTGCTCCATATGATACATCACATGCTGCTTATACGCATCCTTGACCTTCTGATGTTTGATTTGATTCAAACATGTATTGTGTACAGATCGGTACAAATAGCTTTTGATCGAAGAATCGGGGGCGAGATCCGTGCACTTATCCCAAAACTTCACGAAAACATCCTGAACGATTTCTTCAGCCTCCTCACGCTCATCCATAAATCGCAAAGCATAGGAGGTGAGAACACCAAAATGTTCGTTGAAGACGAGTGCAAATGCCGTCTTATCTTTGTTCCGCAAACGGCCAACTAAAATCTGTTCGTTTTCCAATTCTTGTCTTATGAATTTAACTCTCTCAAACGCGATCTTCAAAGTTGAAGATTTATTATCGGGAAAAATTAACCAAAAAAACTTCTCTGACAGGGATGGATATATACTAAACTTCATAAAGAAATGGCGAACGGGGCAAATCGACTATCAGTTCACAACTTCCGGATCAACTGGCACACCAAAAAACATTCGCCTCCACAAAGACCAACTTAGGTATAGCTCTCAAATAACCCTGAATTACCTGTTTGGGAAGGAGGAGCCAAAAACCCTATTTCTCTGCCTGGATCCGAAATTCATTGGGGGGACTCAGGTGATAATACGAGCACTGGAATCCAATGCCGATCTCATCGTCGAGCCACCTGCTTCCAATCCAGTAAAAGCGTTGGATTCTCCCGTCGACCTCATTTCATTAGTTCCTCTTCAAGTCGAAACAATTTTGAATGAAACACCTAACAAATTTGCCCTGCTAAAGCATGTTCTAATAGGTGGAGCTGAGTTGAACCCAACAGTAGTCAGTCGCCTGATGAAAATCAAGTCAACAAAATTTTATCAAACATACGGGATGACTGAGACCGCCTCTCATATTGCCATCAAATTGATCGGAGAGGGGGCGTATTACTTAATGGGCGATGTGGAAATGGGCTTAGACAAAAGAGATTGTTTAAAGATCAAGGGTACAGTAACAAGCCATAAATGGATTCAAACAAACGATTTGGTTGAAATAGAAAAAAACAGCTTTCAATGGCTAGGTCGGGCTGATTGGGTAATAAATAGCGGAGGAATCAAGCTGTCGCCAGAGCGTATTGAGAAAATACTAAGCGAACATTGGCCAGACGAAAAACTAATGATCACATCTGTGACAGATGATCTATTGGGCGAAAAGATGGTCATGGTTACTCAAAAACCTATGCTAGAAGATATTAAAAAAACCGCTCGACTTACCCGATTTCAACTTCCAAAAGAAGAAATCATCATCAAAGATTGGCCAACGACTGAGGGCGAGAAACTTGATCGTAAAGAAATCCAGCAGTGGGCCAGAAGTCAGACTGACAAAGGCAGTATGCCATGACCCAAATGGTTGGATAACTGGTGGATATCCTGTAGGTTGTGGAAGATTAACCAAAAACCTTTTAAACCAAACTATAAAATGAAAAGCTTAGGATTTGTTGGCAAACTGATGTTTGCCCTTTTGATCGTTTTCTTTGGCGTTAGCCACTTTCTGAATACAGGCGATTATCTAGCCTTAGTTCCAGATTTTTTACCAGTACCAGAAGTTTTTGTTTATTTGACCGGATTAGCTTTTGTCGCCGCTGGGGTTTCACTCCTAATTGGAAAGAAAGCACAGTTGGCGATGACATTACTTGGCGTTATGCTGATTTTGTTTGCGGTACTTGTTTGGCTTCCAAAGGGAGAGTCTTCAATGCCTGTTTTCTTGAGAGATATGGCAATAGCTGCTGCTGCATGGTTTATGAGTGCGCATGTAAAGGATTAAAAACCTAGAAATTTATTTTCTATCGAACCCTGCCTAGTAGCCTTCCAAGGGTTTTGAACCCTTGGAAGGTTTTGTTCGCACCCTTGATCCAATGTATCAAACTGCTCTTTGGATTGATCTGAGCCCCCTTGCCCTTGAAATACTCAGACTGTTTCACTTCGCTCATATTTTCTCAACATAAACGCCGTAACCAAACCCGTAATTGCTCCGAACAAATGAGATTCATAGCTAACACGCACATCTAAGGGAAAAACCGTGTAAACAATTCCTCCATAGAATATAATCACAAGCGCTGAGATAATCAGCGAGCGCATATTTCCTCGAAAAAAACCAAAGGAGATTAAGAAAAAAGCCATGCCATACACCACTCCACTCGCGCCAATATGATAGAACGGCCGCCCGAAAAACCACACAAGAATATTAGTAAAAAAATAGCATTGGAGAAATACCCTTGTGGCTATGATGGGGTAGAAATAAAACAGAATTCCTCCAAGAATAAGTAGCGGCAGGGTATTCGAAATCAGATGGTCAACTGACCCGTGGATGAGTGGGGCAGTGAAAATTCCAATTAGCCCTGAAAGGTGAAGTGGATTGATCCCTAGGAATCCAAAATCAGTCCCAATCGTCCTTTCAATTGTAAAAAAAAGCCAGGTTAGAAAAACAAAACGCAGAGGAAAAACAAGGGAGCTTCTGGTCACTTGGCTAAGTTGAAGAAATTGACTCAGAGATTTTGCGAATGCTAAAAAAAAGTCATCCCAAGTATTCGGGATGACTTCACTCATTTTTTTCTACCCCTAAAAAGTAGCTGGATCTTGGAGCATCTTCAGCTCCATCAATTTTGACTCTTCATAACTAATGGTCAGGTAGCTCATCAATCCGCCTGACGCCTCGGCAATCTTCTTCGAAAGGTCTTTCAAACTGGCGTGCAGCTTGATTGCCCATGGACGATCTACTTTCTTTAGAATAAAATTCAATTTTCTCAATTCACGGATTATTGCAGTGGTTCGTTCATCCACCCCGCTCGGTAATTCACCAATCATTCGCTCGAAATCAGCATGAAAATCAATCTCCTTATAATACCCGCTCAACTGCTCACGAGAGCGACTCTGTCTATTATTAGCAATGTCCACAGCCTCTCTTCGCTCGTGCTTGTCTATGTCTCCATCCGCTCCTGCTATCAAGATGGCCACATAAATAGGTGCCTTCATGACCACATCCACCTCATCCTGACGTAATTTCTCTAGTTCTTTTACCATGTTTCTGATTGATTCAATTTGAGCCTCGAAATTAAAAAATTAATTAGTAATGATTGGTTCATTTTCAGACTTAAACTTGAAGCGCATTATGACAGGAAAATGATCCGAAATATCTCCAGCCTCCTGCACCACCCGGGCGTCTATTTTTTCAATGAAATTCTCATTATACAAAATGAAGTCGATCATTTTTTGAGGTTCTTCGGAACTAGAGGTGAATGATTTCTGAACAGTAGCATTGTACTGCTTTTGATCAATTGCGGATTCTAAATGGGCCGAGCTGAGTATTGTTTCCATCACCTCGTCAGCTCCCTCTACCCAGGGCGGTTCACTATTGAAATCACCCATTAAAATCACGGGCATTTTGGACGAATATTTTTCAACAAGTTTTTTTACAACATCGGCTTGTCGTCTGCGTGTTTCAGGATAGAATGCCTCCAAATGTGCGTTCAAGACCTTCATACGTATTTTTCCAATTTTCACATCAGTTATCTGAACCAGCCGATCAAGGTAAAACGCGTCATACCAAAATGGGGCTTCATTTGGCCTTCCCAAGATCACACATTCAAAATTGTCAATCGGGTACTTCGAGAGGATGGCCTGGCCGGATTTCATTTTGCCAAAATGCAAACGTGGTGGCCAATAAGGAAATGGCACGTATCGCTTATCCCAATTTACCGACGCAAATCCCTGATGATACGTATGATACATCCCAAGTGAGTCTAACTGATTGTAGTTCTTTGATCGATCGCTATCAAAATCAATTTCCTGAAAGCCGATGATATCGGGAGATTCTGCCCCAATCATTGATTTGGCTCTAATGAGATTTGATTCAAATAGCTTGATGGGCCGCTCCTGTGGCAGGTTATTGGTCATTCCGCTGAGGTAGCCCAAATTGTAGCTCATGGCTATAAGCGTGTCTTTTGCAGGGGGCGACTCTTCGTAGGTAATTAGTCGATTGTAGTCCGCTTTTGGTACCCAATGGCTACTCCCCCAAACGTAGAACACGCAAGCCAAGGGCGGCAGCAGACTAAGATAAACCCATGCGATTTTTCGTTTATTTTTCATCCTCCAATCACCAACGGTTCCTTCTCTCCAAGATACCTAGGCGACCGATTCCAAACAAAAACATCCAAAAAAGCCAGTGACCTGGCTATGACCTCCCGAAAAACTAAACGTTTGTAGGTATAACTTTCAAAATTTGCAGAAAAGGCTTGCGCCTGAATATCGTATCCTTTCGCAATAAATATTGCACGATAAGCATGGAAGCTTTGCGTAACAATGATGATGTCGGTTTGGTCAAAAACCTCCTTGCAACGTACCACCGAATCTAGTGTTCTCAGGCCGGCATTATCGAGCGTCACGGCCTCCGTAGGTACCTCCAATTTCATCAACGCCTCCAACATATCCTGTGGTTCGTTGTAATACTGTGTACGGTTGTCGCCGCTCAAGATTACATGTTTCACTTTACCGGAATGATACAACGCCGCTGCGGCCTTGATCCGGTCCTTAAAGAAAAGGTTAGTCGTGCCCTGTTGGGTAGATTTGCTCGTGCCCAATACCAAAGCAATCTCGGCACTTTGTAAATCCTGCACTTTCGAACTTACATACTTTCTTGTACTGGTGATGATGTAAATATTCGTAAAAATGATAAATAGCGACAAGGCGATTCCCCCTCGTATCAGCCATTTAAATCCTATCTTAATCCAGGTCATTTTTTAGTTCGATAATTTTGTCTGCACCTCTAACAATCTGTTTGTACCAACCCGCAATCACCTCTTGTCTTTCCTCCTCACTTAACGGCCAATCTCCAGAATCGTTTCTTAGAAGTGTATTTAATATGATGGCTGCTGTTACTGACAAATTATAACTCTCGGTAAATCCTCGCATTGGCACCTGGATCAGGCCATCCGCTAATTCGGCTGCCTCTTTACTAATCCCCGTCCCCTCTGTCCCAAAGACGATGGCGGTCTTTTCACTTACATCAAGTTCTTCCGAACTGATCGCTCCTTTGCCAAGTGAGGTTGCGTAAATCTTGTACCCCTTACTTCTTAAATGATCATACGCCTCTTGGATATTCTCTGATCCTGATGCTGCGTCCTTGTGATGGTGCAGTGTCAGCCACTTAGCGGCCCCTTTTGTAATGACTGGATTCACCTGATACGTATTCTGATTCCGTATAAAATGCAAATCCTGGATACCCATGCACTCGGCAGTCCGAAGCACGGCGCTAATGTTGTGCGGCTTGTCTATATCCTCAAATACCAATGTAATGTGGCGGGTGCGCTTCTTGGAAATCTCCTCGACCAGTTGTTGTTTATGGTCGGAGACGAAAGGGCGGAGGATAGAGATGATTTGCTGAGAATCCAAATCTATAGCTTAATCATTCTCGCAGAATGCAACACTCGAAGTACTACAATTCCAACCGAATCAATTTGATAAATAATTCTATAGTTTCCTTCTATCAGTTCGCGAATATCATTCCTTTCAAAGTCTGAAACAATCCTGCCACTTTCAGGAAACCTTCTAAGTTGTATTGTTCGATCAATTAATTTTTTAGAAAAATTGTCAGCATAAACCAAGGAGTCCCCCGCAATAAAAGAATGTATTTCACTCAGGTCTTCCTTCGCAGAATCAGACCAATCTACCTTCCCCATGTTTTAACTTCCTTGAGTAGTTCTTCCGCAGATGTGACTCGTCCATCTCTTGAGTCTTCCAGGCCTTCTTCCACCTTTTGAATAAAAATCAATCGCTCAAAAAGTTCATCAAGGTCAACCTCGTTTGGCATTTCGTTAACAGCAGAAAGTATTTTTTCTTTAGTCACCATAGTTCAAATTTAGACACTAACAGGTTTATTTACCCTCAACTTCTAGTTTAAAACCTACAGCAGAGGAGCAGATTTCTTGGAGAATACGGATTCCAACCGGCCGACTCGAAACAATTTTCCCAACTTCATTCTCCATCGCCTCCTCCAAACAAGTCCAATTGTTCGTCTTCGTCCTCCACTTCATTTTTTACCGTACTCTTCAAGGCTTCCAAATCAATCGGTTCTGGAATAGTCTCCCCTACTGGAGTAGCTTCTGATTTGGGCAAAGGGTCTGGCGCAGACTCTGGTTCTGATTGGATCAATTCAATTTTTATCACATTTTGCACAGGCAACTTGTTCCCAATCGCCTTCCAGCCTTTGATGTCAATCAGATTAATGAGATCAAGCTTCTTATCCACATGCTTACGACCCTCCTTGTAGGTAACCGTGACATCAGCCTGCACTCCTTTGGAAATGAACAGCAATTTCGAACTTCGTGATTCTGTGACAAAAAGAAATCGTTTTCCGATGGAATTGGTCTCGATTATAAAACGCTTGACGTAGAAATTTTTGGACTCCCCGTCGTAATGAACGGCATTGAAAACGGCATCCTCGTCCAACTTATAGATCCCCATAATGTTGGCAAAATCGTAGTGATTAGTCAATTCGAAGCTTGTCGTTTCATAACTTCCTTCTTTATAGAAAACGACAATTTGTTCACCTGAATTGAAATTACCGATCAGGTTGCCTCGCTCCGCTCTGTTGAGTCTGCCTACTATCGGATCGTACCAAATATCTACTCCTCCAAGCGTTGATTTTCCCGCTTCTTTTAGGACGACTTTTCGAACTCCATATTTGGTCAATGTATTTCCTCCTGCACCTCGCCCTTTAATTTCCAGTTCGGAAAAATCAAAATCAAACACCTTCTTCCTTGCTGTACTTGCTTGAGTCAAAGAAACGGTCACGATTTCCGCCTCCCCGTTTGGGTTGGCAGAAAAATACAGTGCCTTCGAGCCTTTCTCTCCTTTCGTCAAATCGTATTCACGATCTCGGGTGACGGAGAACACTTGAAATCTCTTGACGAAACTCTTTCCTGACTTTCCCTCCAGATAGATCATGTTGTAAACCATCCGTTCGTCATTCTTCTTGAACACGCCTGCATGTAGGATGTTTTTTCCTACGAAAGTCTTATCCTGAATTCGAGTAACCACACATTTTCCATCTTTCGTAAAAGCGATAATATCATCAATGTCGGAGCATTCGCTAATAAACTCGTCCTTCTTCAAACCATAACCGACGAACCCATCCTCTCGATTGATGTAGAGTTTGGAATTATTCGCAGCAACTACTGTCGCTTTGATGGTTTCGAAATTGGCGATCTCCGTTTTTCGTTCCCTTCCTTTGCCGTATTTATCTAGCAGCTTCTGATAATACCCAATGGCGTATTCCGTAAGGTTCGCCAAATGATGCTCAATCTCTCTGAGCTCTTCCTCCAGTTTCATCACTAGCTCATCTGCCTTGAAAGAATCGAATCTGGAGATTCGCTTGATTTTTATTTCGGTAAGGCGCACAATATCCTCTTGGGTGATCACCCGATAAAACTGGGGCTTGAATGGTTCCAATCCCTGGTCAATGGTTTGGATCACAGCTTCCCATGTTTCGCATTCTTCAATGTCTCTGTAGATTCTATTCTCGATAAAAATTTTCTCCAGCGAACTGAACAGGATCTTTTCCATCAGCTCTTCCTTCCTGATCTCCAACTCGCGCTTGAGCAAATCCATCGTCTGCTCAACGGATTGCTTCAATATTTCTGTAATGGTTAAGAAATGCGGCTTGTCCTCGACAATCACGCAGGCGTTCGGGGAGATAGAAACCTCACAATCTGTGAACGCATACAGCGCATCCATCGTGATATCAGGTGATGTGCCAGGTGCCAATGAAATGGCCACTTCAATATCCTTGGCTGTATTATCGACCACTTGCTTGATTTTGATCTTGCCTTTATCGTTGGCTTTCACGATGGACTCGATCAGTGAGGTGGTAGTGGTGCCGTACGGAATGTCTTTGATCAACAAGGTCTTGCTATCTTCCTCGATGATAGTGGCACGTACTCGAACCTTCCCTCCACGTTTTCCATCGTTGTAGTCTGTCACATCGATTTTGCCTCCTGTGAGAAAATCCGGATAGAGCTTTACTCGCTTGCCCTTCAAGACGGCAATAGCGCCTTGTAATATTTCCACGAAATTATGTGGAAGCATTTTGGTGGAAAGCCCAACGGCAATTCCTTCCACACCTTGGGCAATAAGCAAGGGAAACTTGACAGGAAAAGTCACGGGTTCTTTCTTTCGTCCATCGTAGGAGAGCTGCCATTCCGTAGTTTGCGGGTTGTACACCACATCTAGTGCAAATTTTGAGAGGCGTGCTTCGATGTACCTGGCCGCCGCTGCTGCATCACCAGTTCTCACGTCTCCCCAGTTTCCTTGCTGGTCAATGAGCAAATCCTTCTGACCAAGATTAACGATAGCATCGGAGATAGATGCATCACCGTGCGGATGAAACTGCATGGTCGTACCGATAATATTCGCCACTTTGTTGTAGCGCCCATCATCTAGCTCCTTCATGGCATGGAGAATCCTACGCTGTACGGGCTTCATCCCATCATTGATGGCAGGCACGGCCCGCTCCAAGATTACATACGAGGCATAATCCAAGAACCAGTTTTCATACATCCCTGAGATTGGGATGACGCCTTGTAATTCTTCTTCTTCGTTGTGTTCTTCTCCCATAGTTAGTTGACTAGTGAATTAGTTAAATGGTTGACTCGTGATTGGTCACTAGTTTATGTATTTGGTTACGATCAAAAAATATCCAATTGCCAATAGCACCGAAATCAGATTACCTACCAGAAAATAGTCATTTGAAATTTTGTTCTCTCCTTCTCTCAATCGCGTACCTATTTTCAATGCCCCAAATAGGATGAGTGCTTGAGGCAGGTCATTGAGTAAGACAATGAAAAGAAACGCCCGCTCTAACCATCCACGGCTTAGTGTAGCGAGACTTACTTGCTTCGAGTATCCTTTGATAATAAAATAGTACAAAGCAGTACTCAGCAATTCACCCCCAATAAAAACCAATAGACACGCTAAAATATGATTCATGCTGCCTTCAATAGAATTGTTCTACAAATAAGATATTCATCAATAGCTAAACTGCGTCTCTTGCGCCAAACTGATGACTCATCTCTTTTAAGGCGACTGGCAACTTCTTTGTTGCCTATATCTTTTAGAAATAAAGAAGCCACCACCAAATCCTTCTTGTGCCATCTATCCATAAAATGCTGATACAAGAAAAAAAGACCATTCAGGGTAGTCGCTTTTATCATGTCATTTAACCGAATTTCAAATCTTCTCCTATCACGCTTAAGACCAAGAAGGAGTTGTCGTGCCTTTGTCAAACCTGACCCCATCATGCCATGGGCAATCTCAGTATTTATGGGTGTTTCAATTTCTCCTTCATTAAGGATATAGCGCAATTTAAATTCGAGACCAACAGTTAGAATATATTCTTCCATCGCCACAATAATATTCAAACCTGTCTGGACATCTTTTACAATTCCCTGAAATTCATCCCCAAGGGTGATAGTTAGTGGTGAAACAATTGTGGATGAATATGCCTTGTTAAAGTGTTTCACCATATGAGCAAAATCCCTCTGAAGGGTCGGGGGAAAGAATTTACTACTTTCCTTAATGTCTGCCATTAATATAAACCTCATTGCAATTTTTTTACCAATACTAATTTATTGTAATTTTTTTACAAATAATAAATTATTGCAATTTTTCTACAATTAGTTAAAACTCGCCAAGCCTCTATCATTCCCAATCTGATCTCGATACTCCCGATGTGCTTTTATTATCAATCCCCGTACTCTATTCAACTCTTTGTCCACCGTTTTGAAATTCAACGGATACCACATGGAGGTCTTACACCTCACTGCCCCACCATGCAATTGCTTATTGAAAAGATTGAATTGATAGACGCCATCTAAGCTTACAATCTCAACGTCCCTCACTTCATAAAAAGGTATTTGCTCTTCTACTCCCTTCTCAATGATGTAGAGGTTTTCGTTATCGTAGGATAGTTCTTTGAGACGACTTAGATTTTTCGAAAACCCTGGATACCAAAAATAGATTGTAAACGATACGATAACTACGGCAAAAAGTATCCCGAACCATCTATATCGGACAATGTTGCTCCCAGCATACAAAAGAAAATAGGCCAATAGAAAAGCATATAAAGCCGCCTTGTAAAGCCGAATAGATTTGATAGATATGGAGCGTGTACGTTGCATTACTATTTTTTCTCCTTGGCTTTATTCAGAGAATTCAAAATTCTGACTTTCCATAAGATTTTTGAAATGATCTGTTTCCATGAATCCTTCGAAACCAGAATAGTCTATGTCGTCTAATTCAATGCCAAACTTGACGTAAACAGTATCAAGTGTCGACTTTAAGTCTGCGTATTTTTTTAAATTTCCTTCACAGCTAATCTTCGTATAATAGAAATCTTCTTCAAATGGCATTTTGGCAAGTCCATTATTTATAAAGTCCAAGCTCTTCTCAAAATCTCCCTTCATAAAATAAACGTTTCCTCTGAGCAACGTTATTAATGGGTCGCCACCAACTTTCGTATTCAATTTCTTCAATAGATTCTCAGCTTTATCATATTGTCCTAGCAGAAAATAATAATCCACACCCATAAGCCACCAGGAAGGGTCTTTAGAAAATTTGCTTCCAAAGTCTCGCATAGCAGTCATGTATTGTAAACTATCAATCATTGACTTGCAGGTTATATTTATCACGTGCCAGGATTTTTCATTCCCCATGGTTGATTTCGACTCTTCGAGATATTCATTTGCGACCTTGTAATTCCCTTTTTGCATTTGTTGCTGAGCTTGTCCGATCAATTTGACATGCTCAAGTTTTTCTGTCGAATACTCGTCATTTTCATCTCTCATGCTTGCTAAAGTCCGAACCAAAGTTTTGCTCAAATTTTCTCCTGAAGCGTATATATAAATATCCCCGATTTTTACTACTCCATTTTCTTTTACAATAAGCATGTCATGATAATTCATTCCATTAGAAGAGTTCAATCGGAACAATAAATGACCTTCGCCCCCCTTCACATTGGCTCTTAACAATTCGTATGACCCATTCGCTATCTCTTGCCCCATAGTAGAATTGAAATTCGACAAACCCTCTCTCAGTCCCCTCTTTAGGGAATAATCATTTGAACTCTTCTCAAATCCAGCGCTGTGCATCTGTTCAAATAAAAAATCAACCCCAAGTTGATTACTAAAGGCATCATTCGGAAATTCAGAAATTCTATCGACTATTTTTTCTGCATACTGATCCAACTCATTTTTTGAGACATTGGAAAATGTTTTAGGCTTAGACAAAAATGCGCATCCGCCTAGCATGATTATGCCAGCGGAAATCATGATAATATTTTTCATATTGGATATAATAATTGATTCATTCTTCCACCAAATCCTTTTCTACTTTCAATTTGTCAATAATAAACTGCTGTCGATCGGGTGTGTTCTTTCCCATGTAGAAGCCGAGTAAATCTTTGATCTTTGTATCCTTCTGGAGGATGACTGGTTCCAGCTTTATTTCATCTCCGATGAAAGCACCGAACTCATCTGGTGAGATCTCTCCAAGTCCCTTGAAGCGAGTGATCTCCGGCTTGCTCCCCAGCTTCTCTACTGCCGATTGTTTTTCTTTCTCCGAATAGCAGTAAATCGTTTCCTTCTTATTTCTCACTCGGAAGAGTGGTGTTTCAAGGATGAAGATGTGATTGTTACGCACCAACTCTGGAAAGAACTGTAAGAAGTACGTCAACAACAACAGGCGAATGTGCATGCCGTCCACATCGGCATCAGTGGCGATCACGATCTTACGATAACGTAAACCCTCCAGTCCATCCTCGATGTTCAGCGCATGTTGGAGAAGGTTGAACTCTTCATTTTCATAGACAACTTTCTTGGTATGTCCAAAGCAGTTAAAGGGCTTACCTCGAAGTGAAAAGACGGCCTGGGTCTTTACGTCTCTCGACTTGGTGATGGAACCACTTGCAGAGTCTCCCTCGGTGATGAAGACCATCGTGTTTTCCTTTTTGTCCTCATCACCCTTTTTATCATTGAAGTGAATTCGACAATCACGCAATTTCTTGTTGTGCAGATTCGCTTTTTTGGCTCGTTCGTTCGCCAGCTTCTTTATTCCAGCAATCTCCTTTCGTTCTCTCTCTGATTGTTGGATTCTCTTCAATAGCGCATCAGCTGCCTGGCTATTTCTATGAAGGTAATTGTCCAGTTCTTTCTTCAGAAAGTCATTCACAAATGAGCGCATGGTCGGGCCATCCGGGCCAACATTCTGCGAACCCAGTTTAGTCTTTGTCTGACTTTCAAAAACAGGCTCTTGTACCCGCACAGCCAATGCACCAACAATCGCGGCACGCACATCAGCAGAATCGAAATTTTTTCCGTAAAACTCACGAACAGTTTTGACAATGGCCTCTCGAAAAGCCGCTAGATGTGTACCTCCCTGCGTGGTGAATTGACCATTCACAAATGAATAATATTCTTCCCCATATTGGTTGGCATGAGTCAATGCTACTTCTATATCCTCTCCCTTCAGATGAATAATTGGATAGCGTATGGTCTCAACATCCGTCTTTCTTTCGAGCAAATCTTTCAGACCATTTTCTGAATGGTACCTCTTGCCATTTAGATTGATGGTCAACCCTGCATTGAGGAAGGCATAATTCCACATCAGGTTTTCGAGGTACTCTGGAATGAAGTGGTAGTTTTTAAAAACCGTTCCATCAGGCTCAAAGATGATCTCTGTGCCATTTCGAGCCTCTTGCTTTTGGATTTTACTATCTACGGTGATTTCGCCTTGCTCAAATTCCGCCATCTTGGTTTCGCCATCTCGGAAACTCTGTACTTTGAAATGATTAGAAAGTGCATTGACTGCCTTTGTACCGACACCATTCAGACCTACCGATTTCTGAAAAGCCCCAGAATCGTACTTACCACCTGTGTTGATTTTTGAGACACAGTCTACCACTTTCCCCAAAGGAATGCCACGCCCATAATCCCTGACTTTCACGCGATGATCTGTGACCCTGATTTCGATCGTCTTACCATGCCCCATCATGTGTTCGTCGATGCTATTGTCAAGAATTTCCTTGACTAAGACATATATGCCATCGTCGGGAGCTGAGCCATCACCAAGCTTACCAATGTACATACCTGGACGCATTCTGATATGCTCCTTCCAGTCGAGGGACTTGATGCTGTCCTCGTCATATCTTACCGCTGCTTCTGCCATCTATCTCAAGAAAAGAATTGATTGTTTTGATTGGTCTTATATCAATGGTTAAACCTGCGGGCAACACGCATATCTTTTGTGGCATTTCGTCGCAAAAAATCATTCTGTAGCTAATGCTGCGCTAAGATTTTTTGCCTTGACCTGCCCTAAAATTTACTGCCATCTCACTCACCATTTAAGCATCGACATAACACTTGAATTAATCGAAGGTTGAAATTAGTCAAACAGATTCATTTGACCGAATCGAAAAACAAGTGCAAGTAGAAGGTGATTCTTGAAATAGAAGAATCTAAAGCTCTGATTTCGAGTAAATTATAACTTTTTTATTAGCACAAATAAAAATCCAAAAATCCAAAGAATAAGAAGAATGGGACTCAAATAGGTCAGGTAATTGTAGGTGGATGAGCTCATAGCCGTCGAATTATTTAGCACACCCAAATAGCCTATCAGCAAGGTCATGGACAAATACAAAACGGGCGACAAGAGATGAACGGCCGTTCGCTGATAATATCCCATGCCCGACCGATCGGCTAAGTAGCGCAAAAAGTAGGTGATCAAATTGAAGAGGATAAACAATCCAATGCACGAATAGAAGAAGAAATCTCTGCCTACTCTGCCGAACCCTTCAATATTAATGTCTATCGTCAGTGGTAAATAACCATAGATCAATAGCAAAATGGCCAGGAAAAAAAAGGCGAAAAAAACCCGAATGAACTTGGAGGCTTGTAGCATGGCGGCAAATGTAGTTATGAGTTTCCAGTTTTGGGTTGATAGTTTCTGGTTCTGTATTAAAAGTTTCGAGTTGTGCGTTTCGAGTTACTTTTGACATTCAAAAAACATTCATGCGGATCAACACCATATACCTCCTCTTACTCCTACTTACGAGCTGCTACTCCCCTCCTCAAATTGACGGATTTGACCAAACAAAATGGAAAAATTCTGAACCTTGCTCTGCGTACAGAATTGAAACCGCCGATTTTTTGGAAGTTCACGAATCGGAATTGCAGGGATTTATCCAAAAAGAAATTGATGATTTCCTGGGGAACAATCGGAAGCATCAGTTGGACAAACGAAACGGCCAGTTCTTTCTGTATCCAATTACTGTCGATTGCGGCGATTCAATTCCCAATACTTCTTTGTCTTTGATGTTCGATGCGTTGGGGAGAGTGAAGGAAGTACAGGTAGTGTTGGTCGATTAAATTAATAATTCACCAAACTATCAACCCTGCCATCCCCCAGTTTCTCTCGGCCATTGAGAAAGTCCAGCTCGATAAGAAACGAAAATCCTGCCACACCTCCACCTACTTTTTGGATCAGATCAGCGGCGGCTCTAGCCGTGCCTCCAGTTGCCAGTAGATCGTCATGGATCAGTACCTTATGATCTGAGTGAATAGCATCCTTGTGCATTTCTATCACAGCTTCTCCGTATTCAAGCTCGTAGCTTGTCTTTACCGTCTCTGCTGGTAGTTTTCCTTCTTTACGAATGGGCACAAACGGGACGCCCAGCCTCATCGCCAGCCCCATCCCAAAGAGAAAGCCTCTGGACTCAATGCCGGCGACTACATCAACACCCTGTCCCACCCATCGATCATGAAGTTCATCAAGTATCGCCAAACAAAGCTCTGGGTCTCTCAGTACTGGTGTAATATCTTTAAAAACGATTCCCTCTTTTGGGAAATCTGGAATGTCTCGTACGGCTTGTTGGAATGTGGAAATTGTATCCATTTTATTGGTTTCAAGTTTAGGGTTCAAAGTTTCAGATTTGGGACCTGCTTGCATTCATTGCCAACTTGTACCAGATTTCAAAATAAAAGAATTCAAATTTGTCTAAAGGCTGCTGATTACTAAATTTTACTCAAACCTCAGAGATTCGATTGGGTCAAGTTTGGAGGCTTTGTACGCTGGTAATACCCCTGAAAGCAACCCTACCACCATACCGATCAGGAAACCAGTGATAATCCACAACCATGGAATCACGAACCCGGTACCGATGGCCATAGAGACCAGATTGCCAATGACAATGCCTAGGATTATTCCCATGACACCACCCATCTGACAAATCACCAGCGCCTCAATCAGAAACTGCTGTCGGATCTTTAAGGGAGTAGCTCCAAGTGCTTTTCGAACACCTATTTCTCTCGTTCGCTCAGTTACCGACACAAGCATAATATTCATCAAACCGATGGACGCACCCAGCAAAGTAATGATCCCAATCGCCAAGCCCCCAACTCGGAGGTAGCCGGTCATTTCTCCCAAACGTTCTGCAAGGGACTTGCTTTCCAGCACATCAAATGAATTTTCTTCACCCGGTCTGTCTTGTCGAATCGCACGCATCAGTCCAGTAGCAATTCCCGTGGCTATCTCCATTTTGGTAGGGTCTTTCAATGCTACAGCCAATTCTGGTCGAAGACCTCTGCTTCCTGCCAATGTTCTGGCCGTTTCCATAGGAACAATGACCGTCCGATCAATATTTGACGTTCCGCTTGCTCCTCCCTCCTCCTTCAATAAACCAACGATTCGGAACTTATTTCCCAAAATACTAATCTTCTCTCCAATCGGATCTTCATTTTCTTCAAACAAATCATCAATCACATCGCTCCCTACCAGCACTACGTAGGCCCCATTCAAATTTTCAATGGGCGAAAAAGGACGTCCGTCCGAAATATCGTACCCATCCACTAGTAGGTAATTTTCGTCACCACCTCGCACCACCTGATTGGGGTTGGTCACTTTAGAGCCATATTTAATTTCGGCACCCCCTGTCAACACCGTGTAAATGCTCACAACACCCGGGCCGTCGTATTTTTCCTTGAACGTCTGCAGGTCTTGATAGGTCAGTGGCGGAAATATTTTGGCTTGTTTTCCTCTGTTTGATCCACGATTGGCTCGCTTGCTTTGCACATCAAATGTATTTGCCCCTAGATTAGAAAAACTGCTATTGATCGAACTTTGAATCCCTTCGATGGCCGTAAGGATGCCCACCAAAGACATGATCCCGATAGCGATAATAGTGGCTGTCAAGAAAGTTCGAAGCTTATTCGCCTTAATCGACTTGATCCCTTCCTTGATATTTTCTTTGATGTTCATTCTCCCCCTTTTTTAACAAATGCAAATTAAGGATAACACACGTAATTGATTCACGTTAGTTCAGCTAACTTCACGATTATGATTCGCAAACTTCTGATTTTCTTCCTGCTGGCAAGCACGCTTTATTCAAAAGCTTCCTACCTGTTGATTCCGATGGATGATTCTCAAACCAATCATCTGAAAGCCTACGGGATTTCTTATTGGATATTGGCCAATGATGTGAAAATGGATTGGCTACTAAATTATCGCGGAGGCAGCTTCATGGTAAAATATCTTCAGCGATTTGAAAATGAATGCATCATACGTGGTGTATCGTACCAAGTGATTTCTGACGCTACAGCGAATCAGATCCTTGCGGAAATCGCCAGTCCATCCTCAAACATGGATGCGATGAAATTAGAAAAATTTCCTAAGGTGGCCGTCTATTCTCCCAAAACGAAACAACCTTGGGACGATGCGGTGACGCTCGTACTTACCTATGCGGAAATCCCGTATGATGTACTTTTCGATGATGAGGTGATGAACGACTTCTTGCCAAAATACGATTGGCTTCACTTACACCATGAAGACTTCACTGGCCAATACGGAAAGTTTTACCGAGCCTATCAGCATTTTCCGTGGTATCAGCAACAACAACGTGACTATGAAGAATCGGCGCGAAATCACGGCTTCTCCAAAGTCTCTCATCATAAGCTGGCAATTGTAAAAAAGTTCAAAGCATTTGTAGCAAGCGGAGGCTTCCTCTTCGCCATGTGCTCTGCAGCAGACACATACGACATTGCCCTGGCTGCTGAGGGGTTGGATATTTGTGAAGCCATGTTCGATGGTGATGCCGCTGATCCTACCGCTCAAAGCAAACTCGATTTCACAAAGACGATGGCCTTCACCGATTTTCAGTTGGTGCGTGACCCTTATACCTATGAGTATTCTAACATTGATTCTCAGGCCAACGAAAGAGGTTTGACTCAAGCGACCGATTACTTTACCTTGTTTCAATTCTCAGCAAAGTGGGATCCTATTCCCACCATGCTGACCCAAAATCATGAGAAAATCGTGAAGGGATTTATGGGGCAAACAACTTCTTTCAAAAAACGATTGATCAAATCAGAAGTAGTGGTAATGGGAGAAAATCGAAAAATTGGTGAAGCGAAATACATTCATGGCGTATTGGGCAAAGGCTTCTGGACTTTCTATGGGGGACATGATCCAGAAGATTATCAACACTTCGTGAACGAGCAACCAACCGATCTGAATCTCCATCCCAACTCCGCCGGGTATCGTTTAATCCTCAACAACATTCTGTTTCCTGCGGCTAAAAAGAAGAAGCAGAAAACGTAAAGAGTTCTTCGTATTTTTCAATTGAGTGAAAATTTGTTCAAGAGTTTTGTTTATTCTTTCAGCTATATTGACCTAAGGTAGTTGTTTACCACCTTGACATCAGGTATATTCGATAACCTAACCTAATTCAATTATGAAAAATCAAAACCTTCTCACTTCACGACTCTCATTCATTTTTATTCTCTTTTTAGTGGCCGGGATCGGTTGCTCCACAAAAACTGAAACCAAACAGGCCCCTGCAACAGCCGAAGAACTCCCTCCTACCAAACCTACCTGCGAAGTAGAATATTCGGCTTCAAGCCTAAAAAATGCCTTACTTGCCCCATCAGAAAATATCAAGCTAACGGTCATCAAGTTGCATGAATTAGCAGAAGGCCATCATCACGAGCGGGTGAGCGAACAAGCAGCCTATGTAGCTGGCGAGAACGTAAAACTTATGAATTCAGCAGCTTACCTATCAAATCTGGATAGCATTCTGGCTTATTGCGTTCAAAGTGCGGTAACAGCCAATTCGCTGCAAGCCCACAATGAATCACTTGCCAAAACTAAATTGAAAAGTACGGTATCAAATCTTGAGTCTCTTTCTGATAGAATCACCGCATATGTGGATAGGAAAATTCGGATTGACAAAGACATTTGTCTTACAAACAAAAAGATGCTTGAAAATCAAATTAGGTTATATTTTCATACAATAAACACCGGTATTGGTACTGTCGAGTCTTCTCTAAAAAGTACTTGTGAAGATTGTCTGGCAAAAGAAATAGGCTTTTACGAATCTCAAATTAAGTCATTCCGAGAAGCGCTAATCAAAGCGCCAACCTCGCAATACAAAACGGTAAGTCGGACATTGGCAGATTTGGAGCATACGCTCAATGAATTGAGTACGATGCACGATTCAGAAGAAAAACATCATGCCATGGAGACGATCGAACGACAGCTAGACAGGCTCAGAGACGAGCTTCTGGATATTACCGGCCTTAGCAGACTCTAATTACCGCAGTACTCAACCAAACCACCCACCTATGAAAGCTTTCTTTCCAACCCTTTTTCTGTTTGTTATTAGCTTGGAGGCTTTTGCCCAGTCCGTGACCTTCTATCCAAGTGAAGTACGTTATGATCAGACTACCTTGCTGATGAATGGCACTTTTGGAGACTGGACCAATTATCAATATGTAGAACTCAGCAATAAATCTGGACATCAGGTGACTGTGAGCGTGCATCTACATGATGAGCTCCCATTTATATATTTTGTAAATAGCCAGAACAATGCCGTGCGGGAAATAAGTGTGGACATGCCAGCAAACTCCACTTATACATTGAAAGTCATTGCAAAGCTTGCGAGCGGTCGTCCGGTCGTATACAATGATTTGCTAGGGCTAGACATCCTCTACGAAAACAAAGGAAGTAGTTACATTGAGCTGAAGGCAAGTGCTTATTTCCGTGAAAAAGAAGCTTCACACGGTCATCATGGTGATGCAAGCAACACTTCAGGTACCTCCACAGGTTCATTTAACAGGCCTTCAGGCTATGAATATATTGCTGTCAATAATCAGCCCGCCCGTTGGAATGTCGATGATCTCCCTCTGACGATGTATTCCAATCATGCCGCCTACGGATTCCCAAATGACTACTCGACAGTAGTACAAAAAGCTATGAGCATGTGGAATGCTGCTGGAAGAAGTGTTGGCCTGACTGTGGACTTTTTTAAAATGGTAAACGACCCCAGTCGAGCCGATATTCAGATCGACTGGTCAGGCAAGGTGATCAAAGAATCTGGTGCGGATAATGCGCTTGGCATTGCCTATCCGGGTAGAAACCTAGTCGGTATGTGGCCTTTCGATAGATACAACGGAATTGGGGCGGTAGGCGAAACGCTATGTCAGGAGCTTTGTCATCTGCTAGGTGTAGAACACTCTGAAGTGCGGTACGATATCATGAATGGAACCGCTCATGGCGAATGGCATGATCTTTCCGAAATAGAAATCACCAGTAGGGATCGTCAAATGTTGGGTTGGCTATATTCCTTACAAAAGGGAAAATATTTCGCTTTTTGATTTCCGATTAGGACAGATTTTCAATAGGCTCGGACTTCCTCCCCTTTCATGAAATTGATGAAGGCACGATTGACCACACGATTGCCTCCTGGGGTTGGGTAATCTCCTGTGAAGTACCAATCACCCAAATGATCTGGACACGCCTTGTGCAAATCATCAACTGTTTGATAGACCACTTCAAGTTCTGCCTTCATTCCTTTTGGCCTCACAATCTCAGTGATTTTGGCTGAAACTTCATCGTACGTATATGGCGCATAAAGCTCATTCACATGGTTAACCTGATCCATTTTTGACCCTTCGGCCAGACATTTATCAAATACCTCATCAAGCAAGCCTTCTCTCCCATCGTCCTTGAGCAAAGCGAGTACAGCTCGGAAGGCGAGGAAGTCCTTCATCTTGCTCATGTCAATACCGTAGCAATCAGGGAATCTAATCTGCGGCGCTGAGGAAACGATCACGATTTTCTTTGGCTCAAGCCGGTCTAGCAGCGTAAGAATACTCTTCTCCAAGGTAGTCCCACGCACGATGCTATCATCGATCACGACCAAATTATCCACGCCTTTATTGATCACTTCATAGGTGGTATCATAAATGTGTGCCACCAGATCGTCACGCTCATCATCTTTGGCAATGAAGGTCCGCAACTTGGCATCTTTGATAACCAGTTTTTCCACCCTTGGACTAAACGAAAGTATCTCTTCTGGTGTGAAATTGCCTGGTTTTCCTTCGAGCAATATTTCCTTTCGCAAGTTCACCAAGTACGCTTCTATACCTTCCATAAGCCCCAAAAAGGACGTTTCTGCCGTATTGGGGATATAAGAAAATACGGTGTGCCGAAGGTCAGAGTTGATGGCTCGTAGTACCTGTGGTACTAATTGCTTTCCTAGTTTTTTTCTTTCCTGATAAATTTCAGGATCAGTGCCTCTGGAAAAATAGATGCGTTCGAAGCTGCACGATTTGCGTTCGGTTGGCTCGGTGAATTGTACCTGTTGACACTCCGCATTCTTGCCAATAATGAGTGCATGTCCTGGCTGAACTTCTTCGATTTCCTGATAATCACAATTTGTGACGGTCTTGATGGCCTGCTTCTCTGAAGCTACAATCACCACCTCGTCATCTATGTAATAAAAAGCAGGGCGAATGCCCGCAGGATCTCTAGCCACAAAAGCCGCTCCGAAACCCAACACTCCAGCAATGGAATATCCACCGTCAAAATCCCTACAGGATCGCTCGAGAATGTCTTTTAGATCGATCTCGTTTTCTATGAGTTCCGTGATCTCCTGATGCGGCAATTCGTTCTTGTACTTGTCGAAAATTCGCTGGTTTTCTTCATCCAGAAAATGTCCAACCTTCTCCATTACTGTGACCGTATCCACCCGTAACTTGGGATGCTGTCCCAACTCCACCAGCCGATCGAAAAGCTCGTCCACATTGGTCATGTTGAAATTACCGGCCATGACTAAATTTCTCGAACGCCAGTTATTCTGCCGTAGAAAAGGATGACAATTCTCGATGCTATTTTTCCCGTGGGTGCCATACCTCAGATGTCCCAACCAAACCTCTCCGGTAAAGGCATTATTTTCTTTTAGCCATTCGGCATTGTAGTAATTATCTCCTCCTTTGTGCTTGGCCGCCTCATACTTCGCATCGATCTTTCCGAAAATTTTCTCTAATGGTTTTTCTTCGATGGATCGATACCGGCTTATGTACCGATAGCCGGGTGCCAGATCCAACTTGACACTGGCTACACCCACACCGTCTTGTCCACGGTTGTGCTGCTTCTGCATGAGCAGATACATCTTCTTCGCAGCGAAGGAAGGGCCATACTTATCAACGTAAAACTGGAGGGGCTTTCTTAAGCGAAGTAGCGCAATGCCACATTCATGTTTGATCGGGTCGCTCATCCGTGAGTTTGTGAGATGCAAAACTAATCGTTTCTAGTTTCTAGTCTCTAGTTTCTAGTCCTGGATTTGGAAAATCAGTGCATTCGGTCTGCTCGCGGGGTTAGGTTCATCATAATTTCAGCTTCTTTTTCGAGGAAATAGGCCCATCGAGTTTTCACGTGTTCTTCAGACGAATACAGCTTGGCTAATTCTATGAAATTGACATAATGCCCTGCTTCGGACACCATCAGTTCATAGTAGAAAGTTTGCAAATTTTGCTCTTCCAGATTCTTCCAAAGGAGTTTGAAACGCTCGCAACTTCTTGCCTCAATCAAGGCATTCATGAGTAATTTCTCCACCAGTTGCTCGTCTCGGCTTCCTCCTTTTTTTAGGATACCACTAAGTTGGCTCACGTATTCATCTTTTCTTGCTCGTCCAAGTCCAAATCCACGTTTTGTCAGCTCTTCCATCACGCGTTCGAAGTGCCCCCATTCTTCGGCTACTATGGGTGTCAACATTTCCACCATTTCTGATTTGTCTGGGAATTGAACAATCAAAGAAATGCACGAAGAAGCGGCCTTTTGCTCACAGTAGGCATGATCAACCAGTATATCTTCAATATTTTTTTCAGCAATATTTACCCATCGGGGGTCGGTGGGGAGTTGCAAACCAAGCACGGTCTTTTGTGGGTTCATTTAAGAAAAAATTAGTCAAAAAATAACCACCTAATCCCAAGTTCAGTGATTGATTTTTGAGCAGGAAAATAAGGCGAAGACATGTAGCCATCACCCGTGGGTTGATTGACATGCGTCCATTTTACAAAAGTGGTGAGGTTGCTTACTTTCATGTTTACAAATACATCTATTGCTACATACTGTTCTAGTCTCAGATCATTTTGCAAATAAAACTGTGAAGTAACCGGATCGTAAGCATTGGCAAAATAGGATGTCCAGCTATACAAGTCCGCCCCAATTTCGATGGGAACTGCATCGCTCCACCAAGTCCCTCTCCAAAAAAATCTTCCACTATAGCGAGCCGTTGGCAATCGTATCGCATCTGCAGCACCTCCAGTAACCGTGCTTATAACCAAATCGCTTTCAAAAATGAAAGCTTCATTTTCATTCATCCCGAACAAACTCGATCCCCTTAAAAACTCCATGCTCAACTTGCCCCCCACACGGCTAATCACGATCCCTTCTGTGGCTTGAGTGCTGATCTGAGTTTCATTCATGTAAACGAAATTGCTAATCGTGGTGATAGAAGCCCTTGGTTGGATGGTGAAAATGTTCCATTTCAGATTTAGTTCTCCTTTAATCGAATTGCTAAATACCGGATCGAACGAATTTGACCAAAGGTGATAATTTCCTGAGTACTGCTGCGATTGAAAGCTTGGTGCAGATCGGCTGGAAATGTATGAAAGAGCAAGTACGTCTGAAGACAGCTCTCCTTCCAGCTTATAAAATCCCTCGTTTGAGAGTTCTCCGTTTCCAATAACGGCGAATTTATCTCTCCAATTGAAACGAAGATATGCCCCAGCAAACGTCTCCCCTACAGATTCTTCAATTAAATACTTTGTGTCATAAATAAGGGATCGATACTTAACATAAAACCTATAGAACGCTCCTTTAATTTCTCCTTTCAAACCACCTTCATTTACTGTAGAAGAAAAAGTACTCATCTCATTTGTGGTATCTTCATCAAGTATAAATGAAGGATAAAAATCGTCATACCGATCGTCTTCTGCACTATCAAAGTATTTGTACTCTTGGGTCGTCCGGTCGAATTGATGATAAATTTGGAATCCCGATCCTATTTTATACTGCTGATAGAAATGCAATCTTGATCGTTGATCTCTCGAATTCGCATTTTCTAGTTGCGTCACAGCATCCTGATACAGAAAAAAATCCGCTCTGGGCGCACCATCCTCAATTAGCACCCCTCCGATATCGGCTACTTCATGTTTGAGTCTGGCGATACTAAATGCCAGCTCATAAGGCACTTTGGGGTGTTTGTAATGGGTGTATAAATCAAATGCAGAGCTTTCAGCCGCTCGATCTCCCTCGGCGACTCTGGCAATTTGTTTGTCAGCAGCGATCCGATTGATATTTATTCCCAGGTTCCAATTTTCGTTTACGTTTCTTGAAAATCCAAAATCAATTTTTGATCGATTTTGACCTCCAAAAATTACACCCACACTCATGAAAGGAGATTTGGTGTCAAAATATTTTATGTCATCAACAGTCTTGAAATAGTGATTATAACCAGTAAATCCAAATGTCCTTCCTGATTCTACCGGAAGATCATAGCGTTGATTAAGTATTGGAGCACCCAAAAAACCCAAATCCTGAAACTGTCGATTGGAAGCATCTACCCTGCTGTATTTTTCAAACAGATAGACGGAAGTGTCGGGATTTGTATAGGGTTCAGGAAGGTTGTTCTTAATGAATCTTTCGCTTGTATAAAATGTGGTGTATGCTCCATATATATTCTTGGTAGAATCATCCACAATTTGAGCCATTAGCTGTTGGCTAGCAACTAGAAAGAGAAGCAGGAGCAATTTTTTCACGAACGCAAAAGTAAGCGTACTGGTCTTATCTCAGCACTTTTTATTTATCGATTGAAGTAATTCTAAAACCTTTTCTTCTCCTGAAACGAACGCCACCTTTATGGGAATATAACCCCATGAAATTTTATTCATTTCTTCAAATTCCTTCAGCTTTACAGCGTCCTTGTAGGTTGTAATCAATTGGGCGTTCTGCGAGAGGCATTTTTCTACAATGGTACTAATTTCCTTAAATTGATACTCGTGATGATCATCATATGAAACCGACGCTATCATTTCAAAATTAGAAGACACATATCCATAAAAGTCAGCTGGGTTAGCAATCCCCGCAACAGCCAGAAATCTAGTCATTTTCTCACCAGCAATTTGTATTTGCTCACCATACGACACTTTACTCGTTGCTGAAGCAGCGCCGGCTGGGATTTCAATGGTATGTTGGCTCTTAGTAATGACAACAAGGTCAGCACGCTTGCATCCGGCTCGTGCTTCTCTCAGTCGCCCTGATGGCACTACGAAATCATTCCAAAAAGGTCGCTCCGATGTGGTCAGCAAAAAACTCACATCTGGTTTCACGCTTCGATGCTGAAATGCGTCATCCATCAAAATCACATTTATATGGGAAAGTTTCTTCTGTATCGTTTCAATGCCTTCTACCCGTTTTTCGGCCACTACCACCGATATTTTTTCTCCAAATTGCTCAAAGTAACCGTAGGATTCATCGCCAAGCGTTTGGGCAGAATCCTCAGCATTTGCAATGCGTACTCCCTTCGTACGCCTGCCATACCCACGACTCAGCGTTGCGATTCTCCAATTATTTTCCAATCCATACCTAATCAGGTACTCCACAAAAGGCGTTTTCCCTGTACCTCCAACACTCAGATTCCCTACAGAAATTATAGCGTATTTAGGAAATGCATGAATTTTTTTCAAACCAATATCATACGACCAATTTCTACATCTGGTGATCAGATCATATATTATTGCAAAGGGAAATAGCAGAATTTGCCACCAACTCATGGGTATAGTATTATGACCGTCAAAGATATAACAAGCAAACTTGAAGAGTGGGCACCTCTCACGTATCAGGAAGATTATGACAATTGTGGATTACTTGTGGGTGACGAGAATCATCAGGCGACTGGCGTACTTATTACGTTGGACATTACTGAAGCTGTGATTGAAGAAGCTCAAAAAACTGGATGCAATCTGATCATAGCCCATCATCCCTTAATTTTTGGTGGTATAAAAAAAATCACTTCTCAAGATTGGGTGGGACGATGCATCACTTCTGCTATAAAGAATGACATCTCGATTTATGCACTTCATACCAATCTTGATAATACCCGCTCAGGAGTGAATGGCAAAATCGCAGAAAAAATTGGGCTTGAAAATATAGAAATCCTATCACCAAAATCGGACACACTTTTGAAGTTGGTCACTTTTGTTCCAAGTGAAAACGCTGAGGACGTTACTGAAGCATTGTATTCGGCGGGAGCTGGCACAGTTGGTGAATATGATAAATGCAGTTTTCAAACAGAAGGGATTGGCACCTTTCGCCCCTCCATGAAGGCTCACCCCACCATTGGGAAGCTGGGGGAAAGAAAATCCATCCAAGAGAATAGAATAGAAGTCTTGGTCCCGAGTCATCTTCAATCATCCATTGTGAAATCACTAAAAATGGCTCACCCGTATGAAGAGGTGGCTTATTATCTAACGCCTTTGGAAAATAAAAATCAAGAGGTGGGTTCAGGAATTATTGGTCTACTGCCGGACGCTTTGGGCACTTCTGAATTTCTCCTAAAGCTCAAGAGTCAAATGAACCTCGAAGTGATTCGTCACACAACCCATACCAAGGCAACCGTACAAAAAATTGCAGTATGCGGTGGATCAGGATCATTTTTATTGCCCCATGCAATCCAGCAAAATGCGGATGTTCTAGTGAGCGCCGATTTTAAATACCATGATTTTTTCGAAGCAGATAACCAGCTAATCATTGCGGACATTGGCCACTACGAAAGCGAGGTATTTACAAAGGAGCTAATACATGATTACTTAAGTCAAAAATTCGCTAATATTGCGTTTCGTTTGTCGGAGGTAGTGACAAATCCCATAATTTATACCTAAAAATTACATGGAAAATACGGTAGAAAAGAAGCTCGAATCCCTTCAGAAATTACAATCTATTGACTCAGAAATAGACGAACTACAGAAAGTTCGAGGTGCGCTTCCAGAAGAAATAATGGACTTGGAGGATGAGATAACAGGTTACGAAACGAGGATAGAGAAGCAAAATGCTGAGCTAACCGATATGGAAGAGGGCATTGATGCCAATAAGATCGGAATTAAAGATGCTGAAAAGCTGATAAAGAAATACGGTGAGCAGCAAATGAATGTGCGTAACAACCGTGAGTATGATGCGATCACGAAAGAGGTAGAGTTACAGCAATTGGAAATTCAAATTATAGAAAAACGAATCAAAGAAGCCTACGAGAAGATCGAGCTGAAGAAGGTAGAGATTAAGGAAACCGAAGGGAAAAAATCGGAACGAAAGAAAGATCTCAAAAGCAAGAAAGAAGAGCTAAACACGATCACCGAAGAATCAGAAGCCGACGAGAAGAAATTCGAAAAAAGCAGAAATAAGGCTTCTAAGCAAATAGAAGACAGGCTACTAAACTCTTATGAGAAAGTCCGCAAGAACATGAGAAACGGGCTTGCCGTTGTGCCAGTAATGAGAGGGGCTTGCGGAGGTTGTTTCAATATTGTTCCTCCTCAGAAACAAGCCGAAATACGAGAGCAGAAGAAAGTCATGGTCTGCGAGCATTGTGGGCGAATCATGGCCTCTGTTGTAGATCAGGTGGTCGAGGAGGTGAAACCGAAGCGACGAACCAAGCGAGCAACTACCAAAAAATAAAATTTAAACCCCGAGTAATCGGGGTTTTTTATTGTTCAAAATCTGTACGAGTACATTGTTATTGTCTTAAACAACTCCCTGTTCCGGATTCCGCCCTTTCATAGGCCTGAAAAAATCTTTCATTTTTTCCATATCACTTTCTAAATCCCCAGTCGGATAGAAAGGCTCACTAAACTCCACCACCTTTCGACCATAATCAAATCCGATCATAACAATAGGCACCTTAGCCTTCTCAGCTATTCGATAAAACCCTGTCTTCCACTTTGGTGAATAAGACCGAGTGCCTTCTGGGGCAATGGTCATTATAAACGTATCAAGTGTATTGAATTTTTCCACCACTTGATCAACCATATTTGTTTTCTTTGATCTGTTAACAGGTTCGGCACCCATATTTCTCAAAAACCATCCAACCAAAGGGATTTTAAACAGCGAATCCTTGGCAAGCACATTTGGATGAATGTCCTTTATGTGTTTGAGCGAATAGCCAACAGCAAAATCCCAATTGCTCGTGTGAGGTGCAACGGCTATAACATACTTCTTTATGGCAGGTTTTTCTCCAATAATTTTCCAGCCAAACAATCGGCTCCAAAATTCAAAATAGACCTTGTATAATTTCTTCACAAAAGTCAATTAACAACACCCATAGAACCAAATTTTTCCATCCGAGCATCAATTCGTTCGCGAGGGCTTTGTGATTCCAAGTCTTTTATATGCTTGAGTATGATCTTCTTCAATTCAGCAGCAGCAGATTTCATATCCGTGTGTGCTCCACCCAGAGGCTCCTTTATTATCCCATCAATCAGCTTGTAATTGAGCATGTCATTGGCCGTAAGTTTCAATGCTTCTGCAGCCTGCTCCTTATAGTCCCAACTTCGCCACAAAATGGAAGAGCAAGACTCAGGTGAAATAACTGAATACCATGTGTTTTCCATCATCAACACCTGATCTCCAATGGCAATCCCGAGTGCACCACCTGACGCACCCTCACCAATAATGATACAAATGATAGGCACTTTGAGCATAAACATCTCCTGTAGGTTCCTGGCAATGGCTTCACCTTGTCCTCTTTCCTCGGCTTCCAAACCCGGGTAAGCGCCTGGGGTATCAATAAGGGTGACTACTGGCTTGTTAAATTTCTCTGCTATGCGCATTAGTCTCAGTGCCTTTCTATATCCTTCTGGATTGGCCATACCAAAATTGCGTAGCTGCCGATCCTTGGTGTTTCTTCCCTTTTGTTGGCCAATAAACATCATCGTTTGATTGCCGATTTTTCCAAACCCACCGATCATGGCCTTATCGTCCCGCACCGTGCGGTCTCCGTGCATCTCAATGAATTCATCTGATATTTCATAAATATAATCAAGGGTGTAGGGGCGGTCAGGATGGCGAGAAAGCTGGACTTTTTGCCATCTGGTCAGGTTATCAAATGTCTCCTTTTTTAGTTTCTTGATTTTTATCTCCAATTGCTTGACAGCATCAGAAACGTCCACATCACTTTGTTTGGCCAACTCCTTCATGTCAGTCAATTTGGACTCAAGTTCAAAGATTGGTTTTTCAAATTCTAGCTGCATATTATAAACCTAAGTTGGTTGATTTCGAGCGGCCAAATTTAGGATAAATTAAAAGAAAATAGGACTTGCAAATGAAAAAGCAAGAGTATAGCTTTGCGTCACTTTTGAGCAAAAGGCTCGGATGTGAAGTTGATCATCTTTTGATTTACAGGGAATAGATTTTCGGAAAAGGCTGGTAGTTCAGTTGGTTAGAATCCTGTCCCGAGTACTCGGGAAGGTCGCTAATCCGAACACGAAAGGTGTTGAAAATTTTGGTCTGGTAGTTCAGTTGGTTAGAATGCCTGCCTGTCACGCAGGAGGTCGCGAGTTCGAGTCTCGTCCAGACCGCAAAAAGCCCACCATTTTGGTGGGCTTTTTCGTTGACAATAGCCGCATATGTATTTTGTCTACATCATTCAAAGTGAGTTAGATTCTTCCTTTTATATAGGCTATTCTAGGGATGTCACTCGTCGACTGGAAAAACACAACACTGCGACCAAAGGTTACACAGCCAGAAAAAAGCCTTGGATAGTACGCTACACCGAAGAATTAAACACTAAGACGGAAGCCCTTAAAAGGGAACGCTTTCTGAAACGACAGAAAAGCAAATCTTTCATTCAGAGTCTTATCAGTCAAGCGAATCCAACTTGATGGTTAGAATGCCTGTTTGTCTACATCATTCAAAGTGAGTTAGATTCTTCCTTTTATATAGGCTATTCTAGGGATGTCACTCGTCGACTGGAAAAACACAACACTGCGACCAGGGGATACACAGCCAGAAAGAAACCTTGGGCTTGACACTCTCTGACCCCACTCCTATCCAGCCTTCGGGAGCGTAATAAAAAAGGTAGTGCCCTTCTTTGGTGTTGTCTTGTAAGAAATTTTCCCATTCATCATCTCGGTATAATTTTTCACTATAGACAATCCCAAGCCAGTGGATGGCTCTCCTGCGGTTGGTTTAGCGCTTAGATGTTTGTACTTTGTGAAAATATTTTGTTCATCTTCCGCTGTGAAACCTGGCCCCTCATCTTCAACACTAAAAATGACTTCATTCGATTCTTCAGACAGGTTCAACCTTACAGAGGTTTCCTTTGATGAAAATTTCAACGCATTTGAAACAAGGTTTTCAATTATTTGAATCAAATAAACCTCATCTGCCAAGACTGTCAGGTTCGGGTCGTCAGATATATCCAATAGTTGAATGTTCTTTTTTTGCGCCATTTGGGTCTGATCCTCGATGACTTTTTTTATGATGTCCTTGGCATTTACTTTCTCAATTGTCACATTTCTCTTCCCTGATTCAATCGCATCTACATCCAAAATTTTGCTAATCATCATTCTCAAATGATCTGACGAATGTTCGATATAACCGAGCATTTCCTTTTCATCTGGAGTCAGTTGATCGCTTTCCTTGACCAACCTGGAGAATCCAATTATTTGTGCAATAGGCGCACGAAGGTCATGTGCGAGAATCTTTATAAGATTGTTTTTCTCTGCATTCATACCAAATAGTTGCTCATTTCTGGTTTCAATGAGCAGTTGCTTTTCAGCCAATGCCAAATTTGCCTTTGTCTTCAAATGGAAACGCATGTACAAAGCAAGCACCAGAAGAAGCAACAGAACAAGACCCCCGATAAGCAGGTTTCTTACTCCTTGTTCTTCTTGAGCCTTCCTTGCAGCACTCAACAGCTCCTTATATTGTAATTCATTTTCTTGCGTGCGAATAATGATTTCCTCGTACGGCCCAATTTCAGCGGATTTAGAAATTTGATCAATCAATCTCAGCATATCATCCCCCAGAAATTTCGAAAGAATCCGTTCTTTATCCTCCTGATATTGATGACTCTCAAAATATTCATTTACCGGAACTGACCAATCGCCATCCAGAGGGTAAACCATACTGAGGCCATCAAGCTTTAACGGGTAAAAGAACTGGCGTCTTATGTTTTTGGATTCCTCAAACGCAATGAGAAAATTGGGGAGGTCAACATATCCAAAACCAGTTTCCATTTCCTCAATTCGCTCGATGATTTGTCCACTATTTCCCACAAAGGAAATTTCAAAATCCAATCCTTGTGTGTTCTTGAGAACCAGCAGCTTTCTTTCGAGCGTGGTGTTAGGAATTGTAACGGCCACCTTATCACCGAATACTTTCAAAAATTCTTCATTCGACCGTGCGATCGGCATATTCCCGCTGGAAACCAGCACAGCAATATCCGGCAAATATGACGGTGTGAAACTTAATATCTCACGTCGTTCGGGCGTTATTGAAATCGACGAAGCACCAAACACTCCTCCTTGAGAAGTGCTTACCGTTTGAAGGACGCCATTGAAAGACTTGGCTAGAACCCATTCGTGATCAATGGATACCTCATACGTCTTCTCTAGATAGTCAATAAAAGAGACAGCAAGCTCATGCTCCACACCATCTATGATATCCTTCGATTCTAAGTACTTAAGATTTTGAGGATACCAATAGAAGATTACCTTCCCCTCCCCTTTGTTGAGAAGCTGTTCCCAAGAACTGGCTGATTGCAACGCTGGTTTTTGGCCAAACAGACTCAACGAAAACAGTAGGGTTAATATTTGTAGACTCTTTTTCAATTCTTTTGGTATGAACTATCTATAATGGAATTAATAAAGTTACCACAACTTCAAACAACAAAAAGGGCTGTCGGTAGACAGCCCTTTTTTTATTCTATCATTTTCTACTTACTAGTGAGCTATCAGCACCTTCTTAGGTGACCACATCCGCTCCTCATCGTGGAGTTGAATGATGTACATACCTGATGGTAGATTGCTCGTGTCGATTGGATCTGGAACAGTCGTTCCTCTTTTGATCAATCCTCTCATAGCTGCTCTACCTGACTGATCGTAGATCGTCCAGTACACATCCTCACTTGGCGCTTCAGGTAATCCTAGTTTCAGGATGTCGTCAGCAGGGTTAGGATAGATCGTAAGCGCATCTTTGAAGTCATTGAGACCAGTGACAGTTCCAGGTGTTGCAGCTACTATATCAATAAACCCAGCCTGAGCAACTGTATTCCCCTCATCTATATCATCATAAAATTGAACGAAAGCAATAACTCTCAGCTCCTCCCAGTTATAAACATCCGTAATTTGCCATGAGAAATCGTACGACTCCACTTGACCACTTGTCAACGTTCCCTTGAAATATTCGCCTGCCGGATCCGGCAATAGTTTTCTTAGAACATGTCGAAGCGTATCTCCATCCTGATTATAGACAGTATTGTCATCATCGATTCCATTCATTCCTGCACTACTATGTGCTGGAATTCGCTTCTCAACTACTGCAAAAAAGAAACCTAACTCCACCTGATCGCTCCTGTCTTCCAGCGACCTAAAATCGGCAGAAGCTGACAATATCCCGTCTGCAATGTTCACATTCATATTCTCGATCTGGAACAGCGGTTCTTCTAAGGCGATGGCATCAAATCCATTTCCAAAGTCTTCAGAATTGACTCCAACCACATAAGGTATATCCTGTCCAGAGGCTCTTGTATCTGGTGCTTCGATAATTCCATAATAGGTGGCCCGTGTAGAGGGGTCTACTTTGTTTCTGGCATTAATAACGTCTTCAAAATTTCCATTATAGAAATCTACAAAGTAATTGATCCAAAGTCCCTGATCTCCTTTTATCCAGTCAAGGCTGTGGTCATTACCTCCATTACCATCCTGAATGTATTCATTAGTTGTTTTACTTTCTGCGGACAATACAGAGGAGAATTCCTCCACTAACACAACTTTTAATCTTTCAAAAATATTGAAATCATCAAATGCAAATCCATCTGCTACATTAGTAATCCCAGTATCATTTGTTGTGAATTTTTCACCAGCAATTGATGCTAGTGCGAATCTGAATCGTACCAGACCTATACTAACAGGAGCATCCGGATCAGCAGTTGGGTCAAACAAATCTGCAGTGATTGAATGCTTAGAAAGTTCCCACTCAGGTATTGGTTTATCATTTTCACCTCTATCCACATCACCAAATCCAACTAACACTGGATTGGATGAGACTTCAGGAAATCTAGCGGTTACTCCTGGTCCTGCAGATATTCCTTGGTCTGTATACCAAGCAATACCTGAAGCTAAATTGTTATCTCCCAATGTAACCCATGTGCGACCATCATCGTCAGAAGCCTGAACCACCACACCATCTCTAGGTGAATCAAAATCTCGCATATGTGAGAAGCTAATGGCTGGTCTCTCAAAATTGGACATATCAAACGCTGGAGAATACACATACGAAATTTCACCTCCGAAATACGTACTATCCGCATTGGTCATCATAACTCTCGATCCTTCGATAGCCGTAATGATATTATCATTATAGACAGTGCCTGATGGAGTGGCGATTTCCCAAGAAGATATTCTTGTATCATTTTTACCATCTTCACTGGCCCGCTCTATGTACCATTGATCGGGATTATCTGTACCGTCCATTTCAAATCCTTCCTGATACAAAGCAGGAGTCACCGAATTTGGGTCACCAGCAGATACGACAGGAAGTATAGTGATTGTTCTTGGATCGCTTGGAATATCACAGCCTTTGTCCGTTAGCATAATTAACTGGACGGTGTGATCTCCAGCCGATAAAGTATTAATGCTGTACGAAGCAGGATCCATACTAATATCCAATGAAGACGCATCGTAGATTAAACTCACATTCGTTTGTATGCCTTTACTCATTCCATCAATGAACAGCTCCATCTCAGTAATTGTCTTTGGATTGGAATTATCATCGTGATAATAGAAATCCAGCGCACTACCCTCTGTAATACCCACGTACGTAAATGACGGCTCTGGTGGGAAACCTTGAGTTTCTGTTTCGGTAACATCTATTAGACAGCCCGTTGTTTCATTGAATACCGTCACACTAATTCCAAAAATCAAGTTACTGTTGTCAAAAGAGAACGTGTTTTCATTATTTATCGTCACAAATGTATTCTCTCCAACTACTGATACAGTCCCTGGCCCGGTATAAGCTTCTGAACCTGATGGCAACTGCCAAATAAAGGTCCAGCCTGAATAATCATCAGTAGTCATTGGATCTCCATCTGATACTGAAGCCAGTTCAACAAAGGCATCAAGAGTAAAGCCTTGACACAAGGCCAAGAACTGGATTTCTCCTCTCACAATATCGTCAATCACCTCAGGCAGAGGATTTACATAAATCTCCTTTTCAATAAAGTTGTTACAAGAAAATTCATCTTGATAAGTAAATCGGATAGTATGTGTAGACCGACCTTCATATGGATATTTGATACCCGTAGTTCCGTATTGAATGTTCCAGTATTCGTCATGCGCATTCTCTGGATTGAATAGCCCCGCATTATTACCCGCAGGTACGACTGAATTGGAAGTCAATACTGGAGTTCCTCCATCATCTACATAGCTTGAAAAGCTTCCGTCTCCAAATTCCAAGGTATATTCAAACGGATCAGAAGTCAAATCATCCAAATTGAACATCTCTGTCAATGGGCCAAATGCGCCTCCCAGGTTTATATTTCCTTCATCATAGCAAAGATGATCTGTAGCTCCTTTTACATCCGTTGGGACATCTCCAAAGAAATCTCCACTATCTAAAATTATATCTGAGCCACTTACAGTAAAGGACACATCTGGATCCGGATAGATTGTTACCGTCGCAACAGCCGTATTGGTACATCCTGTGTTCCTATTTTGATATTCATTGTCATTATTGTCCGTGTACGTCATGGTAATCACGTGTACAGTTGGGTATTCGCCCATTGGCTCTCCTTCAGGACTAAAGGTTGTGCTTCCTCCTGCATCCAAATGCCACTGATCCATGTCAATGGTAGGGTTGCCAGACATTAGACCTGGATTCCTCGTGAAGGTTGGTGTCATCAAATCATCTGCTCGGTAAGACACCACTTCATAGGATAAATCATCAATATCAGTTGCCGCATCCGTTCCAATTTCATTGTCAATAAGACCCGCACCAGTCGTGGTGAACATGGCCAAGATTACATCCGTGTCCTCTGCACAATATTGGTTACCATCAATTGGACCAAGTAGTCCAGATCCACTAACTACCGTTCCGAAATTCAACTCTGGTAAATCCTGCGCCTCGTGATTTTCTGTGATAGAGAAACTACAACCCGTTAAATTATTTGTAACAACTACAGAAACCTCGAAATCCTGATTTCTTGATCTGAACTTGATCACGTTCGCATTAGCCATTCCAGTCACCTCATAGATGGGATTATCTACAGTTCCACTGTTTGCCACGGCGGCATCATTTCCATTCAGTACGCTAACTGGTAATGAAAGTGGGACATTAGGCAAATCCCAAGTAAAGGTATAATCAGAATAATCCGTTGCTACGCCAACAAGCGGCACAAACGCTTCCAACTGCGATCCAACACATATCTCTCTGAAATGGATTTGATCCCCAGACTCTGGTCCTACTACCACTTCAATAGGATCGGGAAGAGGATTTACGTATACCACCTGATCTATAAAGTTGTCACACCCAAACTCATCCTCATAACTGAACCTAATCGTATGTGTAGACCTTGCCTCATGCTCTGGCGTCATGCTCGCAGCGTAAACCGCATCATGAGCTGCCGATGGGTTGAACTTGGCCGTGTTGTTACCCGTCACCGAAATAGCTCCATCTGTTGCTGCACTCACTCCACTGAATACCCCAGTACCTGCTCCTAAACTATAAACCATAGCATTAGTCATCGAACCAAAAGCTCCAACTAAATCTACCAGGCCTTCATCATAGCAGTAATGGTTCGCCGCTGCTGATACGTCCGCTCCTACATCGCCTAAGAATGACGCTGCATCAGTTTCTGTATTAAATGAATTACCCTCATCGTTTGTGAAGACAATAGCCAAGTCAGGGTCCGGATATATGGTAATCGTTATAGCCTCTGTAACCGTACAGCCTGTAATATTCCCTTGGTAGGTATTGTCCCTATTATCAGTATAGGTCATCGTGATAGTGTGAGTTGTGGCATCTCCTCCCTCTAACGAACCTCCTGCCAATGTATGCCACACGTCTAAATCCACCAATGGATTACCTACACCATCGCCATCTGCGCCAGTATCATCATCGACATTAGTGTCTGCGAAATCTGTTGGTGAAGACGTGATAACATAACTCAAATCTGTTACATCACTATCAGTATTGGTCATCGCATTGTATGCCTCTATCAAACCACTATTGGTCGACATGGCAACCTGAACATCCATGCCTTCAGGATCCGTTGGGTCATTCGCACAGAAGGTGTCTCCGTCATCTATCGCCCCCGTATTGAATGTTAACAATGGGAAATCTTCTTGCACATGATTCTCATCTATTCTGAATGAACAACCAGTCAAATTATCCAGCACAGTTACACCGATGCTAAATCCTTTATTTGGTGTTGCATTCGTAATACTTGAACTATAAGTAATGGCATTAAGTGCCTGAGCCGGAGACGATGCATCTACTGGCAAATCCCACGTAAATGTATAGTTCGCATAGGAGGAAACCTCTGTTGTCGTACCTGGCTGGAAAATAACTACCTCGGCTTCAATCGGTGATTCAACACAAATTGCCGTGAATTGAATATTATCTCCTCCTGGATTCGTTCCAGTGACTTCTTCAGGATCTGGCTGAGGATTAACGTATACCACCTGATCTATAAAGTTGTCACACCCAAACTCATCCTCATAACTGAACCTAATCGTATGTGTAGACCTTGCCTCATGCTCTGGCGTCATGCTCGCAGCGTAAACCGCATCATGAGCTG
>Ga0316209_1000345_pt1 | contig 87274 bp, 75 predicted proteins | sample 6monopyrite_MG_FD_204945 | JGI IMG/M metagenome (GOLD analysis project Ga0316209, IMG submission 204945) | Microbial mat bacterial communities from mineral coupon in-situ incubated in ocean water Damariscotta River, Maine, United States -... | ecosystem: Environmental > Aquatic > Marine >... | reverse complement strand
CCCGCAGGGCGAGCCATGAAGCTACCATCTTCTTTGTTGCAATAACTTGAATTAGAATGACTAATCCGGCGTCATTGCGCCTCAAATATGGCAGCTTCATGACTCGCTGAAACCTGCATCTTGAATGATAACGGGTATACATTGCTCGGCGGGAAGCAATTAGTTTTAGAAAAATAACTTAAACATGTTGAATATCAACAGCTTATCAAAACTGAAACTCATTTAATTAAATTTTAATAACAAAAACATAAAGAAGGAAAATATTATGAAAATTGCGGGTATTATTGTCATTTTAATTGGTTTAGTGGATCTTATCGGAAGCTATACAGGGTTCGATTTATGGGGTGGATTTTTAGGTATCGATTTGCCTGATTTATTATGGAAGTATTCTTCTTATATTGAACTTGCGATAGGTTACGGTCTATTTAATTTCGGTTCTAGTTCATCGGAAGAAGAGTCAGAAACAGAAACTGCGGAAGCAACTAACGATTAATCATTAGTTGCTAATCTAAAGCTCGTCAGCATTCTGTTAGTAAAAAAAAGCCGCTTAATTTTGCGGCTTTTTTATTTTTTAGTATCATGATTTAGAAATTCTCCACTGATTAGTTTGGTAGGGTGGGCATGCCTTTTTTGCCCACCATTTTTAAAGCGTGGCGCCAGAACCGGTGGACTTAAAGTTTATACTCGTTATTCAAAGAGATTAGTTAAGCGAATAGGCCAATACCCGATGAATGAAGACTTTACGGTAGTAACTAGCTTAGATGAAATGGATTTGCCACTTGTGCATCAATTTATCAGCCATTCTTATTGGTCAAAGGGTATACCGAAGAAGACTTTTCTTAAAGCGCTTAATCATTCTTTATGTTTCGGTTTGCTCAGTGGCAAAGGCAAACAAGTTGGTTTTGCAAGAATGATCACCGACAAAGCAACCTTTGCATACTTAGCTGACGTTTTTATTCTCGAACAATATCGCAGTAAAGGACTGAGCAAAATACTGATGAAAGAAATTTTAAACCATGCTGACTTACAGGGATTAAGACGCATGGTACTTGCAACTCGAGATGCCCATAGCTTGTATCAACAGTTCGGTTTTGAAGCGCTGGCAGCACCAGAGATCTTTATGGAATTATGGACACCAAACATTTATCAACAGGCTAACAAGGCATGAAAAAAATAGCATTGGTGACAGGTTCAAGTCGCGGCATTGGCGCAGCAACCGCCATATTATTAGCGCAACAGGGATACGATTTATGTCTTAACTATAAGTCCAATTCCGAGGCCGCCAATTCTGCTCTCGCTCAGGTAAAAGAATATGGCACTCGATGCATTTTGATTCAGGCGGACGTTTCAAAAGAGTTAGACGTTGTGCGTTTATTTGAGCAAATCGATCAACAGCTTGGCACAATTACCGCACTGGTTAACAATGCGGGAATTCTAAAACAACAAACTCGATTAGAAAATTTAACCGAACAAAGAATTAATTCGATACTAACCAATAACGTGACCAGCGCCTTTTTATGTTGCCGAGAGGCTGTGAAACGAATGTCGACTAAAAATAACGGTCAAGGAGGAAATATTGTAAATGTTTCTTCGGTAGCGGCAACTACCGGCTCTGCCGGTGAGTATATTGATTACGCCGCCTCAAAAGGCGCGCTGGATACCTTGACCAAAGGTTTATCGGTTGAAGTGGCAGCTGAAGGTATTCGAGTCAATTGTGTGCGTCCAGGTTTTATAAAAACAGAAATGCACGCAGATGGTGGTGAACCTGCGAGAGTGGAGCGGTTAAAAACGCTCATTCCAATGCAACGCGGCGGCGAGCCAGAAGAAGTCGCAGAAGCGGTTGTATGGTTATTATCGGACAAAGCGTCTTATGTGACTGGGGCGTTTATTGATGTGGCAGGTGGGCGTTAATGGTTTGGGCGAGCCTTAAGCTTAAAACTAAAAATGTAATCAAAGATTTTTAACTTCAATTTTTAGCAAGTCGTCTTCTTCCTTTTTTTGTTTTTCTAATCTCCGCATTAATTCTTTTCGTTTATCGCACGGCTCATCGCAATCGCAAACTTTTTCGAGGCCCAGATCGGAAATGCCGCCGCAGCTGCCTTTTATTTTTTTCTTTTGAAAAATATAGCCGATCGCCATGATGGCAACCACTACGATCATCAACAAAAAAGCCATAATAAATGTTTGCATAAATAGATTGAACTCTGTTCTTAATCTTTAAATTGAGCGGTTGTTTGTCGGCGACGATCCACTTCTAAACTCAAAACATCGGGTCTAGAATAATGTCCCGCTGGATCAAAATTTTGCCGTTCGCGGCGAACGAAAGCATGATCTAACACAGCGGTATATAATCCTTCTTCGCCCACTTGCGGTTCGATTAGCCAACTTCCATCAGGATTGGCAATACACGAGCCACCATTGGCCATAAAATCTAGTTTTGAGTCGGCAACCTCAGAAATCTCTGGCAGGCTATTGACGGCATCTGATGGACGCATAAGGCCACACACCGATATTACATAAGATCGACCTTCTTTAGCCATGACCGAGGTCAAATCAAAGGTATTTTTCTTATTGCCGGGCCAAATGGCAACGTGTAAGTCTTCACCTTGTGCGTATAGCGAAGCTCTAGCCAGTGGCATCCAGTTTTCCCAGCAGTTTAACCCGCCTACGGTGAATGGACCGAGTGGATGGGTGACGAGTCCATGACCATCACCGGTCGACCAGCTTAATCGCTCTTCGTAGGTGGGCATTAACTTGCGATGTACCGATTGAATTTTTCCCTGTGGGTCAATATACACCATACTGCAATAGAGACTATGACCACTTCGATCGGAAGGGCGTTCAATAATGCCTAAATAGATGGCAATATTATGCTCTTTTGCACTTTGACAGAGAGGGTCTAAATCTCCGCGTTCAATTTGTACCGCTTGATAGGCATATTCAGCCTGAATGGTTTTTTGTTTGTCGCAATTAAATTTTGCGCCTTCGGTCAATTCAATCCAAAACGGATAACCTGGAGCTAGCGCTTCACCAAAAATTACTAGTTCGCAGTCTTGCTTGGCAGCTTTTTCGACGTAATTGATAACCTTTGTTAAAGTCTGCTCTCGCTTTAACCAGACAGGCGCAATTTGAGCTAAACCAACTTTGAGAGTTTGTTTCGATGATGACATAAAAAACCTTTACTGAAGATGTTTTTCGAAAGCCTTAGTATACACCGCTTCAAATCCATTGGTATTCTTTAATAATAGATAGATTGGCAAATCATGTTGATTGGCAAAGGCCATTGATTGTTCAGCGCCCATGACCATAAAGGCGGTCGCATAAGCATCGGCCAACATGGTTTGAGGGTGAAGCACCGTTACCGAAACTAAGTTGTGAGTAATCGGTTTGCCGGTGGTTGGATCAATGGTGTGTGAAAAACGAACGCCATTGTTTTCAAAGTAATTTCGATAATCACCGGAGGTTGCCACGCCTAGCCCCAGCGGCGAGAAAACTTGTTGTATTTGGCGCTGTTGTTGTAGTGGCGCTTCAATGGCTAATCGCCAATGGACGGATTTTGGATTGAGCCCTTTCGAAGCCGTTTCTCCGCCAATTTCAACTAAATAATCTTCCACATGATTGCTTTCGATAATCGCTGCTATTCGATCAACACCATAACCTTTAGCAATTGCTGAAAGGTTAATCGACAGTGTCGCATTTTGTTTTTGAACGCATTGAGGGCCTAAAATTATTTTTTCAAAACCCGTTTGAGCTAACAGCAGCTCAATTTTTTGATCGCTAGGAATTTTATCGTCAGTGCGTTTTTTATCGAAACCCCATTCAGAAATTAATGGCCCTACGGTTACATCAAAACGCCCATTGGTCTGACGGCTTATTTCGAGCGCATTTTTTACTACCACGAAAGTCTGTTTAGAAACTTTTATACAATCTAGCGAGTCGGATTGATTTAAAATCGACAACTCCGAGTCTTCGATATAGGTCGACATTAGTCGATTGATTTGCACCAGTTCTGTCTCGATTTGTTGGTGAATATTATCGGCAGATTGTTGATTGGTTTTTAAGGTGATCTGATAGCTGGTTCCCATGGTAAAACCGCTGAGACGAGTATAATCGGATTGCTCTTGGCAGCCTGCGGTTGATAATAAGGCGATAAAAACGAGTGATCGAAAAAAGTTTATCTTCTTTAGCAAAAAATAATTCCTCTGTCAGCAATTGTTGAGAAAGTTAAAACGCAAAAAGGACAGCCGCGCTGTCCTTTTATCTTTTAATGCCACTGGGTATTAAAAAACCAGCCAGAACGACTAACCACCAAAATCATCGAGGAAGATATTGTCTCTTTCGACACCTAAATCTTCGAGCATTTTAATCACAGCTGCATTCATCATCGGTGGTCCACACATATAATACTCACAATCTTCAGGTGCGTCGTGAGTTTTTAGATATTCATCGTGCAATACATTATGAATAAAACCGGTATAGCCATCCCAATTATCTTCTGGCATTGGATCGGATAACGCTACGTGCCAGTCGAAATTCTCGTTGGTATTAGCGAGTTCATCATATTCCTCGGTATAAAACATTTCCCGACGACTTCTAGCGCCGTACCAAAAAGATATTTTACGATCAGTATCTAGTCGTTTCAGTTGATCAAAAATATGTGAACGCATCGGAGCCATTCCCGCACCGCCACCAATAAAAACCATTTCGTTTTTGGTTTCTTTGGCAAAAAATTCACCGTAAGGACCGGATATAGTGACTTTGTCGCCAGGCTTTAAATTGAAAATATACGACGACATTTTTCCCGCCGGTAGGGTCATATTTCTAGGTGGAGGCGAGGCGATTCGTACGTTCAACATGATAATGCCTTCTTCGCCCGGGTAATTAGCCATCGAATAAGCGCGAGTGACCGTTTCTTTAACTTCTGAAACGACATCCCAAATTTTAAAGTGATCCCAATCAGGATGATATTCTGGATCGACATCAAATTCTTTATAACTTAATTTGTGCGGCGGGCATTCAATTTGAATATAACCGCCAGCTCGGAAAGGAACGCTTTCACCTTCTGGTAGCTTGAGGATAAGTTCTTTGATAAAAGTCGCTTTATTATCATTGGAAACAACTTCACACTGCCATTTTTGTACGCCGAATATTTCTTCCGGTAATTCGATTTCCATATCTTGTCGCACATTAACTTGGCAAGAAAGTCGAACCCCATCGCGTGCTTCTCGTTTGTTGATATGGCCTTCTTCGGTTGGTAATAACGACCCGCCGCCAGAATTAACCACACATTTACATTGCCCGCAGGTACCGCCGCCGCCACAAGCAGAAGGGACAAAGACTCCCACATCCGCAAGTGCGCTCAGCAATTTGCCGCCCGCTTTAGTGGTGATGGCTTTGTCATCTTCGCCATTGACGCCGATGCGAACTGCGCCGCTACTAACTAAACTTGATTTGGCGGCCAATATAATTAATACCAAGGCTAAAATCACCAAGGTAAACATCGATACGCCAACAAAAATTGTTTCAAACATTTGACTCAATCCTTTTTATTAAAGTTGAACGCCGGAGAATGACATAAACGCAAGCGCCATTAATCCAACTGTAATAAAAGTAATACCGAGACCGCGTAAGCCTTCAGGTACATCGCTGTATTTCATTTTTTCTCGTATGCCGGCAAGGGCGACAATCGCCAATGCCCAGCCAAACCCACTGCCGATACCGTAAACGACAGACTCAGCAAAATCGTATTCACGCTGGATCATAAATAAACTGCCGCCCAAAATGGCACAGTTAACCGTGATCAAAGGCAAGAATATCCCGAGCGCTTGATAAAGTGCGGGGAAAAATTTATCTAAAATCATTTCTAATATTTGTACGATTGCTGCAATGACGCCGATGTAAACGATTAATCCTAAAAAGCTTAAATCGGTTTCTGGCATGCCGGCCCAAGTAAGTGCGCCTTCTTTTAACAAATAGGTTGAGAGTAAATTGTTGACAGGAACGGTTATCGCTTGAACGACGACAACGGCAATGCCTAAACCAATGGCGGTTTGTACTTTCTTGGAAACCGCTAGAAAGGTACACATACCTAAGAATGCCGATAACGCCATGTTCTCGATAAAAACCGAGCGAATAAATAAACTAATATAATGTTCCATTAGCTAGCGTCCTCGACTTGCTCTGGCTTCCAAGTTCGGAGCGCCCAAATTAATAAACCTATAATAAAAAATGCACTAGGAGGTAGCAGTAGTAAACCGTTAGTTTGGTACCAACCACCATCTTTTATTGGATTCAAAATGGTGAATCCAAGAATGCTGCCAGAGCCAAATAACTCTCTGATAACTGCCACACAAATTAAAATCGCCGAGTAACCGAGACCATTGCCGATGCCATCAAAGAAACTCATAACAGGACCGTTCTTCATTGCGTAGGCTTCTGCTCGTCCCATGACGATACAGTTTGTGATAATCAAACCGACAAAAACCGACATCTGCTTGGCTGTTTCAAAAGCATAGGCTTTAAGCAATTGGTCAACAACAATTACCAGTGAAGCGATGATGGTCATTTGTACAATGATCCGAATGCTTGATGGAATTTGCTTGCGAATTAGGCTAATTAACATGCTAGAGCATGCGGTCACCAGCGTCAGAGCAAGACTCATGACGAGCGCCGTCTCTAATTTACTGGTAACAGCTAGCGCGCTACAAACACCCAATACTTGCAAAGCGATCGGATTGTTATCCAAAATCGGTTTTAAGATAACGTCTTTAAGTTCTTGTTTATCAATAGCCATTTACGCTTCTCCTTTTTGCACATTGAGTCGTGCTAGGAATGGACCAAAACCTTGTTCGCTTAACCAGTAGTCGAGCATATTTTGCAAACCACGAGTGGTCATAGATGCGCCCGATAAGGCGTCCACTTCAAATTCGCTGACCGGAATAGTTTTGACTAATTTGAGCGCCGGCTGGCCGTTATTATTCAGCAATTTTTTACCTTTCCATAATGCTAACCAGCGGGGGTTTTCGACTTCACCACCAAGCCCTGGTGTTTCACCTTGTTCATAAAATTTTAACCCAACGATCGATTGTTTGTCTGACTCTAAAGCGATAAATCCATAAAGGGTCGAGAACAACCCCTTACCGTGGATTGGCAAAATAATGGTTTTCACTTTTTCGCCGTCTCGCACCAAATAAACGGATGCAATTTTCGAGCGACGGCCAATTTTTGCTAGATCATTTTCGATGGCGACGCTGGTATCTTCAATTTTAGCGGCCTGTCGTTGATTAAAGTTCTTCGGGTTATCAATGACGATAAACTTACCAGTCGCTAAATTAACAAATTTTTGATCGATATTTGCAAAAGCGGCTTCAATGTCGGTATCAGCGTTTAATAAATTAGCAGCTACCAAAACGTTGCGTTTTTTATCGAGCGAGGCATTGGATTGTTGCTTTTCTTTTAAAACAACAGCGGCAGTTGAAACAATTACTGAGCAAACTAAGCACAGGACCACCGCAACCGTTACAGTACGCGAAAAAGATTCTTTATTAGCTGACATAACGCTTAGCCCTCCGTTTAATATTTGCTTGGACCACAAAATGATCAATCAGCGGCGCAAATAAATTAGCAAATAATATAGCTAACATCATACCTTCAGGAAAGGCTGGATTAACCACACGAATTAATACACACATTAAGCCAATTAAAAAGCCAAAGTAATATTTGCCTTTGTCGGTTAACGAAGCTGAAACCGGGTCGGTTGCCATAAACATCATGCCGAAAGCAAATCCCCCCGTTACTAAATGCCAATACCAAGGCATTTCAAACATTGCATTGGTATCACTTCCAATCCAATTTAATAGAAATGAGGTGGCAACCATGCCGCCAAATACGCCTAAAATGATCCGCAGTGAAGCGATGCGTAAATAGGTCAATAGCAAACCACCAGCGAGTATCATTAGGGTAGACACTTCACCGATAGAACCTGGAATGAATCCGTAAAAAGCGTTCCACCAGTTTTCATTAAATGAGTAATCAATTTGACCGACGGCCGCCGCTGCACCTGCCGCTAGTGGAGTAGCGCCAGAGTAGCCGTCAACCACATTCCAAACATCGCCGGACATATCACTTGGATAGGCAAAGAATAGGAAGGCTCTACCTGCCAAAGCCGGATTAAGAAAGTTTTTACCCGTTCCGCCAAAGACTTCTTTTGCAATCACCACGCCAAAACTGATGCCGAACGCTGCCTGCCACAGTGGTATTTCCGGCGGAAGAATGAGCGCAAATAAAATAGAGGTGACAAAAAATCCTTCGTTGATTTCGTGGCCTCTAATGGAGGCAAATAAGACTTCCCAAAATCCACCAACAATAAAAACAGTGGCGTAAATTGGCACAAAATAAAGTGAGCCAATGAATATTGAGCTAAGAATGTTTTTCGAATATTCTGCGCCAAATAAGTCCATGACCCAACCCCGAATACCTTCCAAATTGGTGACGCCAGTGGTGGCCATCGCATCGACTGTTTGGTAACCAACATTGTACATTCCCCAAAACATTGCCGGGAAAGTACAGGCCCAAACGAAAATCATGATCCGTTTTAAGTCGATACTGTCTCGAACATGTGAGGCGCTACGAGTAACGTGGCCAGGAGTATAAAAAATAGTCGTTGCGGCTTCATAAAGCGCATACCATTTTTCGTACTTGCCGCCTTTTTCAAAATGCGGCTCAAGGTGATCAATATATTCGCGTAAACTTTTCATTAACCTTCCTTCTCAATGGTAGTTAGGACATCGCGGAGGATGGGACCGTATTCGTATTTTCCAGGACATGCGAAAGTACAGAGTGCTAAATCTTCTTCGTCAAATTCTAAGCAACCAAGTTGTTGCGCGATATCGGTATCACCAACCACTAACGCTCGAAGCATTTGAGTTGGCAGGATATCCCACGGCATTACTCGTTCGTAACTTCCGATTGGCATAATCGCTCTTTCGCTGCCGTGAGTGGATGTGGTCATATCAAATTGTTTACTGCTATTGAGATGAGAAATAAATGCCCGCGTGACTGAGAATTTCTTGGTGCCAATGTGTAGCCAGCCAAATAATTCTTTTTCTCGTCCTTCTGCCAAAACGCTGATTTGATCATGGTAACGACCTAAGAAATCTCGGTGATGAACGGCAATGTGGCCATTAAAAACGGAACCCGAAATGATTCGTTCGTCATTGGGTGTTATTTCGTTGTTTAATAAAGTCGATATTTTTGCACCTTGTAAGGTACGAATTAAACGTGGTTGGTTGACCAGTGGCCCGGCCACAGAAATGACTCGATTGCAATTAAGTCGACCGGTGGTAAATAGTTCGCCAACGGCAATGACATCCTGATAACCTAAGTGCCAAACTTGTCGTTGGGCATTAACTGGTTTTAAAAAATGTATATGGGTACCGACGTTACCAACTGGGTGAACTCCGCCAAAAGCTTGATAATTGGCTTGCTCATTTTTTTCGATATCGAATGACTTGTTACCGTCATAAGCGACAAAAACATCACCTTCGGTAAGATGTTTAAGCACGCTTAAACCGTGATTAAAGGCTGTCACTTTCTCCGCGATAATCACCATGGGATCGGCTGCAAGCGGATTGCTGTCGATAGTGGAAACAAATATAGCTGTTGGTTTGGCGTCTTTGGTTGGCACTTTGCTGAACGGCCGCGTTCTAAACGCCGTCCATAGTCCTGAATTTATGAGGTTATCAACCACTTGTTCGCGAGTTAACTGCTCGAGCTGCTGCGGGGAATATTTTTCGAAATTGACGTAATCATCGCCTTTAACTTCGATCACCACAGATAACAATTTTCGTTTCGCTCCGCGGTTGATTGCTTTTATCGTGCCGCTGGCTGGTGCGGTATAGCGAATACCTTCGTTTTTCTTATCGGTCCACAATAAATCGCCACATTTAACCTCGTGTTCGAGGCGAATATGCATCGAAGGTTTCATATCGAGGTAGTCTTCACCCAATAAAGCGACTTCAGAAACGGGTGGTCCGTCAGAAATAGACTGAGTTGGGTTTCCTGTTATAGGAAGATCCAAGCCTTTATTTATCTTAATCATAGAATTTTCTGTGGTTTAGTTTGTCAGGTATTTAATCAAATACTATAGTTGATGACAGCAACAAATGCGTAATAACGGACTAGTAATAGACCTATAAGTAATGTTCCAAGGCGCCGAAAGTCATCTTAGTCGGGCCTTTTTGTTTCTAATTGATATAACATTTAAATCAGTTCCAAAAAGGCGGTATTTTGAACGCGCGTATTATACGGGCATTGTTGGATAATTGACCAGTAAAAATAAACAATTTTTCTAACAAATCTTCTTTGGTTGTGCTCTGCATCAGCGTTTTAATTAATTATCGCCACAAAATTGCAGAATATTGGGTAAATCATTAATTTTGCACTATATTATTGTTAGCGGCTGTTATAAAAGGTGGGCCTGCGATTGTCTAATTAATGGCTGAAAAAACGACAGCGAATGAAGAATTAATGAGGAATCAAGTAATTATAATTAAGAATCAATCGAACCCAGTGATTGGGTGGTGGAGAGGTGGCTATCAATGATGTTTTGGCGGCGCTCCATCAAAAACCAACTACTGATGATCATTCTATCAATCTGCATGGTATCGCTTAGCGTTGGCGTGCTCACTATTGGCGTCAATTATTACGATAATAACAAGGACGCGCTGATTGCTGATTCGATCACTTTGGCTCGTTTGTTGGCTGACAACGCCGAAAAGGCGGTATCGGATGAGGACAAAAATGCAGCATTAGACGTTTTAAAAAGTGCGGTTATGGATACTAATTCCAGCGCGGCAATCTTCGATTCTATTGGTCAAAAATTGGCGATGCGAGATAATAATGGCTCTAACTACATTAGCGAGGCCGAATTTAAAAACGAGAGCAGCTATTACTGGGGGCCTGACTATTTAAACGTTTGGGAAGTCATCAGCCAAAAGGACAATCAATTAGGCGTCGTTTATCTTAAAATCTCCAATGACGCGTTCAATGACAGAGTCAATACTTATGCTTTTTCGAGCTTGGTCATTTTATCAACACTGTTCGTGGTAATTTATTTGGTTGCTTCGCGGATGCAAAAAAGCATTTCGGAGAGATTAGTTGAACTCGATAGGTTAAGTCATGAAGTGAGTCAAAGCGGTAATTACTCTATTCGCGTACCTCGTTACGGCGAGGATGAAATAGGTTCATTGGCTCGTTCTTTTAATTTGATGCTAGAAACCATTGAAGAAAACCAACTAGAAAGAGATAAAGCGAATGAAGCACTGCATCTTAATCGGCGTCGCTTAGAAAGAGCTGTTAAGGATCTACAATATCTTGCCAACTATGATTCTCTTACTCAGCTGCCTAACCGGGCACTTTGTATGGATCGAATTAAATACGCATTAAAAGGTGCCTCGCGTGCCAATACGATGGTGGCAGTACTATTTCTCGATCTCGATCACTTCAAAGACGTCAATGATTCGTTAGGTCATGCGGTAGGCGATCAATTATTAAAAGCAACCAGTCAGCGATTGTTAGAAAGAATCAGAGCAGAGGATACACTCGCCCGTTTAGGCGGCGATGAGTTTGTCATTATTCTCAACCATATAAAAGATACCGAAAATGTCATCGATGTGGTTGATAAAATAGTTGGTAGTTTTGAAGAACCGTTCAAATTATCTTCTTATGAAGTGAACACCACAGTGAGTATTGGTGCCTGTATGTACCCGACCGATGGTGTGGATGTCGACTCTTTGATGAAAGCGGCCGATGCTGCGATGTACAAAGCGAAAGAGGTGGGAAGGAATACCCACGAATTTTATCAGTCAGATCTCAATCAACTCGCCAACCGCCGACATCAACTCGCCAACGAGCTTCGAAATGCGGTCAAAAACAATGAACTCTTTTTAGTTTTTCAGCCACAATTAAATCTGCCGAGCAATCGAGTGATTGGCGCAGAGGTTTTGCTCCGTTGGCACAGTCCATTGCTTGGGCACATTAGTCCGGCAGAATTTATACCAATAGCTGAAAGTACCGGTTTAATTAAGGATATTGGTGCATGGGTGATGGAAAATGCTTGCATGATGCTAGCGACCTGTCGAAACGAAGGAATTGATATTCGATTGGCGGTTAATCTGTCGGCGATGCAGTTCAAGCAAGCCGATCTCGCCTCCCAAATTGGCTCAATGTTGCAGAAATATCGCATTCCCCCACGATGTTTAGAGGTCGAAATTACCGAAAGTATGTTGATGAGAGATGTTAAGAAAGCGATTGAAGTACTAGAAAAAATTAAAGAAATGCAGATTAGGATCGCCATTGATGATTTTGGTACCGGATACTCGTCATTGTCTTATTTGCGTCGTTTTCCTCTGGACGCTCTAAAAATTGACCAATCATTTGTCGACGAATTAGTCGTCGATAACGACGACACTGCGATCACTATGGCGATTATTTCAATGGCCAAAAGTTTGCGATTAGAGGTCATTGCAGAAGGGGTAGAAACTGCCCAACAGTTGGATTTTTTGAGGCAAAATGACTGTGATGACATTCAAGGATATCACTTCTCCAAACCGCTTCCAGAAAGTGAGTTTAAGGCATTTATTGTTGAGCACCAGCAGCAGCATCGCCAATCTCAACAGAATTCAGCCTAAAGCTGCCTTATTTTCTCGTGATGCTCGATAAATCAGTTGAATCTGGACAATCAGTCAGGTAAGATTTGCGCCCTTTTGTGCGTGGTACCAAATTGCGTTAAAAAGTGATGCAATAAAATGGTGGTATGAATGGGCACAACACGAAAAAAACTGATTGCGGGTAATTGGAAGATGAATTCTTCTCGTCGCCAAGCTATTCAGTTGGCAAGCCATATTGTGGCTTCATCGGTTGGTTCAGAAAATGCGGAACTTCTTATTTGTGTGCCTGCTGTCCACTTAGCCGATATTAGCAAGTTGGTAGCTAATAGCCGAGTGGTACTAGGCGCTCAAGATGGACACTGGTTAGAAAGTGGCGCTTATACTGGCGAAGTAAGCACCTATATGTTGCCTGACTACCAAGTTGATTATTTATTGGTTGGACATTCGGAACGGCGTCAAATGTTTGCGGATGATAACCAAAAAGTGGCTTTAAAATTCGAAGCGGCTTTAAAAAATGGCATAAAGCCCATATTATGTATCGGCGAAACACTTGAGCAGCGTGAGGAAAATACCACGTTAGAGGTATTAAAAAGCCAATGTGCATCGGTGGTCGAGTTGGTAGGCGTTGAAGCCTTTGCGAAAGCGTCTGTTGCTTATGAGCCTATTTGGGCTATTGGTACAGGAAAAACGGCTTCGCCAGAACAAGCACAACAAGTGCACCAAGCCATTAGAGCGTGGTTCGCAGAACAAAACGAACAAGTAGCAGCAAATTTACAGATTTTATACGGTGGCAGCATGAATGCTGGAAATGCCAAAGAATTATTGGCACAACCAGATATTGATGGTGGCTTGATTGGCGGCGCTTCTTTGAAAGCCGACGATTTTTTAGAAATTTATTCTGCAGCAGGATAAACACAATGCAAGAAACAATCTTAATAGTTTATTTAGTCGTAGCAATCGCTTTGGTTGGTATCATTTTAATTCAGCAAGGGAAAGGTGCGGAAATGGGTGCCTCCTTTGGTGCCGGTGGCGCTAATACTGTTTTTGGGGCCGCAGGTTCTGGTAATGCGTTGACTAAAACCACAACCATTTTAGCCATCTTATTCTTCGCAATCGCATTAAGTATCAGTTACTTAAATTCAACCCCAGAAGTGGTTGTTGATGAGGTCTTTGATGAAGCGCCGGCGGTAGAAAAAACCAATATAGAAGCGGAATTACCAGCAGAAAATACGCCCGCAACCGGCGGTATTGAGACGGCCCTTCCTACCTCAGTTGAAGCGGCTAATGAAGCGACAAAGGTGGACGCTGCTGAAAAAACAGATAAAGCTGCTGAAAAAGTTGAAGATGCCAGTAAAACAACAAAAGAAGATGATACGGACGCAAGCAAGACCGATGCAGCGAAGAAAGAAGGTGACAATCAGTAATTAGTTACTGATTGCACTCTATAGTCTATCTAGTATGAGTTTAGCCGAAGTGGTGGAATTGGTAGACACGCTATCTTGAGGGGGTAGTGACCTATGGTCGTGCCGGTTCAAGTCCGGCCTTCGGCACCAAGATTATCTTGGAAAAAACCGTCATTATTGACGGTTTTTTTATGTCTAAAATTTAACGGCGCTTTAGCTTGGCAAAACTCGGTTTTGAGGCATCTTGATTGATAACAGGTATAGACATAAATAACCCAGATCGCGTAAAATACCTTAGTTTTGCCATATGGGCATAAAACTCGAATAAATCTTATCAAGCGGAAGCGGTTTTTGACCTTTTCCGCTTTTTATTAGAAATTATCCATCGGAGATCGATTTGTCTAATCCTGTTAAATTTAAACCAGCAATTTTGGTCTTGGAAGATGGTAGTATTTTCCGTGGCAAGTCGATAGGCGCAGATGGAACGACAATTGCGGAAGTGGTTTTTAATACTGCGATGACGGGCTATCAGGAAATTCTTACCGATCCCTCCTATGCCAAGCAAATGGTTACCTTAACCTATCCTCATATTGGCAATACTGGTACCAATGATGAAGATGTTGAATCCAATCATATTTGGGCTGCCGGTCTAATCATTCGAGATCTGCCTATTGTTGCCAGCAACTGGCGAAAGACAGAAACTTTGCCTGAATATCTCAACAAAAACCAAGTTCAAGCCATTGCCGATATCGATACCCGTAAGTTGACTCGTATTCTAAGAAGTAAAGGTGCGCTTTCGGGCTGTATTATTGCTGGTGATAGTGCTGAAAATGATGACGCCGAAAAAATTGGCTTAGCCAATGCGAAAAGTTTTTCTGGGCTAAAAGGGCTCGACTTAGCCAAAGAAGTGACGGTAAAAGAAACCTACCAGTGGGATGAAGGGAGCTGGGACTTGGTTAATGGTTATGGTTCAAGCGAAAGCTCGCAGCAAAAATTTCATGTAGTTGCTTATGACTTTGGAGTCAAAAAAAATATCCTGAGAATGCTAGCCGATAGAGGTTGCCGGTTAACCGTTGTTCCCGCAAAAACTTCTTCGAAAGACGTCTTGGCGATGGAACCTGATGGCGTTTTTCTTTCAAATGGTCCAGGTGATCCAGAGCCTTGTGATTATGCAATCAGTGCCATTCAAGATTTCTTAAAGACCGACATCCCAATATTCGGAATTTGCCTTGGTCACCAACTGTTAGCTTTAGCCGCTGGTGCAAAAACGATCAAAATGAAATTTGGCCATCATGGAGCCAATCACCCTGTTGAAAACTTAAACAACAAAACGGTGTTAATTACTAGTCAGAACCATGGGTTTGCGGTGGATGAGTCGTCGCTGCCTAAAAATCTATCAGTGACTCATAAATCGCTATTTGATGGCAGCCTCCAAGGGATAGAGCATTCTGAAAAAGCAGCTTTTAGTTTTCAAGGGCATCCAGAGGCGAGTCCGGGACCCCATGATGCGGCACCACTGTTTGATCATTTTATAGAATTGATGGAAAAGACCGGTAGCTAGAAGCTAGGGAAAGCTTAGACAAAATTTTAATTAGTTGGACGGCATAACGTCCATTTGTAAACCTCTTGCGGTAATAGTGAATGCCTAAACGTACAGACATAAAAAGTATCTTAATCTTGGGTGCCGGTCCTATCATCATCGGCCAAGCCTGTGAGTTCGATTATTCCGGCGCGCAAGCCTGTAAAGCACTGCGTGAAGAAGGTTATCGGGTGATTCTAGTTAACTCGAATCCTGCAACTATTATGACCGATCCTGAAATGGCCGACGCGACATACATCGAGCCTATTCATTGGGAAATAGTTGCCAAAATAATCGAAAAGGAAAAGCCGGATGCTATTTTGCCAACTATGGGCGGGCAAACCGCGCTTAACTGCGCGCTCGATTTAGCTTCGCGCGGGGTGTTGGAAATTCACAATGTTGAAATGATTGGTGCTAACCGAGAAGCCATCGATAAAGCCGAAGATCGGGAAAAGTTTGCCATTGCGATGCGAAAAATTGGTTTAGATATGCCTAAAGCAGGCATTGCTCATACCATGGATGATGCGCGCAAAGTGCAAGAACAAGTGGGTTTTCCTTGCATTATTCGACCTTCCTTTACAATGGGTGGAACCGGTGGTGGCATTGCTTATAATCGCGAAGAGTTTGAAGAAATATGTGTCCGTGGTTTGGATTTATCGCCAACAACTGAATTATTAATCGACGAATCGTTGATCGGTTGGAAAGAATATGAAATGGAAGTGGTTCGCGATAAAAAAGATAATTGTATTATTATTTGCTCCATCGAAAATCTTGACCCAATGGGCGTTCATACCGGTGATTCCATTACCGTTGCTCCGGCGCAAACATTAACCGATAAAGAGTATCAAATCATGCGAAATGCCTCATTGGCGGTTTTGCGTGAGGTGGGCGTTGAAACGGGTGGATCGAATGTACAGTTCTCGGTAAATCCAGATAATGGCCGGATGATCGTGATTGAAATGAATCCTCGTGTCTCTCGATCATCCGCATTAGCCTCCAAGGCAACCGGTTTTCCGATTGCCAAAATCGCTGCTAAATTAGCCGTCGGTTATACCTTAGACGAATTACAAAATGATATAACAGGCGGACGTACTCCAGCGTCTTTTGAGCCAAGTATAGATTATGTTGTCACCAAAATTCCGCGATTTAATTTCGAAAAATTTCCCAATGCCGACGGCACATTGACCACTCAAATGAAATCCGTCGGTGAAGTCATGGCCATTGGCCGGACTTTCCAAGAGTCGATGCAAAAAGCGCTTAGAGGGTTAGAAACAGGAGCTGACGGATTCGATCCGATGCTAAAAACGGATAGCGATAATTGGCGTGAAAAACTTCGGCATAATCTGCAAGTTCCGAGTTGCGAACGAATTTATTATGTCGCCGACGCCTTTAGGCAGCAATATTCAGTGGATGAAGTGTTTCAATTAACCAACATTGACCCGTGGTTCTTAGTGCAAATAGAAGAGTTGGTACAGCTGGAAAATCATTTTTCGACATTGAGCGTCGGCGATATAGATCGAGATCTTTTAAGAAATATGAAACGTAAAGGCTTCTCCGATCGACGTTTGTCGAATTTGATGCATGTGAGAGAAAAAGAGATTAGAAAATTACGTCATAACCTCGACCTCCATCCGGTTTATAAGCGGGTTGATACTTGTGCGGCGGAGTTTGAAACCGACACCGCATACCTTTATTCGACTTATGAAGATGAATGTGAGTCGGAACCCACCAATAAAGACAAAATAATGATCATTGGCGGTGGACCTAATCGTATTGGCCAAGGCATCGAATTCGACTATTGCTGCGTACACGCTGCTTTTGCAATGCGCGATGATGGTTATGAAACCATTATGGTAAATTGTAATCCGGAAACGGTCTCGACCGATTACGATACCTCCGATCGATTGTATTTTGAACCGGTGACTCTTGAGGATGTACTAGAAATCGTCGCCAAAGAAAAACCCAAAGGCGTTATTGTTCAATATGGCGGACAAACACCGCTGAAACTTGCGAAAGATTTGGAAGCCGCTGGGGTGCCGATTATCGGTACATCGCCAGACGCTATCGATCGCTCCGAAGATCGAGAAAGATTTCAACGGTCTATCGAACGATTAGGATTAAAGCAGCCGCCAAACAGAACCGCTAGAAATGTCGAAGACGGTGTTCGTTTAGCCGATGAAATTGGTTATCCGCTAGTGGTTAGACCTTCCTATGTATTAGGTGGCCGGGCAATGGAAATTGTTTTTAACGCCGATGAGTTAAGACGCTATATGACCGAAGCGGTATCAGTCTCTAACGAGTCGCCTGTATTACTCGACCGATTTCTAAATGATGCGATTGAAGTGGATATTGACGCTGTTTATGACGGTGAAACGACTTTAATGGGCGGCATTATGGAGCATATCGAACAAGCGGGTGTGCATTCTGGTGATTCAGCCTGTTGCATTCCGCCTCATACATTATCAGAAGATATGCAAGCACGCCTCAAAGACCAAATAGAAGCCATGGCAAAAGAGTTGCAGGTTCGCGGTTTAATGAATACTCAATTCGCCATTCAGGGTGATGATATTTACGTTTTAGAAGTTAATCCACGAGCCTCAAGAACCGTGCCTTTTGTCTCGAAAGCGACTGGACGCCCTCTCGCCAAAATAGCAGCCAGCGTTATGGCCGGCAAGACGTTAAAGGAACAAGGTTTTACCAAGCCTGTAGGCTCAGATTTTTTCACCGTTAAAGAACCCGTTTTTCCGTTTAATAAATTCCCCGGTGCCGACCCTATTTTAGGGCCAGAAATGAAATCAACCGGCGAAGCAATGGGGGTCGGTGATACTTTTGGCGAAGCCTATTATAAAGCGCAATTAGGAGGCGGTTCACAGGCGCCCAGAGGTGGTAAAGCAATCCTCAGCGTTAAAGATAGTGACAAAACGAAACTCGCCGAGACGGCGCGAGCATTGATTGATGTCGGTTTCGAAATATATGCCACTGGCGGTACGGCAAAAAGCCTCATTAAGGAAGGAGTGTTCTGCCAACGGGTCAATAAAGTTTACGAAGGTCGACCACATTTAGTCGATATGATTAAAAATGACGAAATAGATTACATCGTCAATACCACCGAGGGCAAACAGGCAGTGGCGGATTCTTACACTATTCGTCGTTCAGCGTTACAGCACAAAGTGGCTTACACCACAACACTTGCCGCTGGTTTTGCGACGGCCAAAGCAATTCGCCAACAAACTCGACAAAAAGTGATAACTGTTCAAGAGCTAAATCAGCGAGTGACGGTTAGAAATTAAAACGAAATTATAAGTACAAGGTAATGAAAGAATGAATACAACCCCAATGACAAAAAAAGGTGCCGATGCACTTTTGGAAGAGTTAAAAGATCTTAAACAAAACCAAAGACCTAAAGTGGTTGCGGCGATCGCAGAAGCGAGAGAGCATGGCGATTTAAAAGAAAATGCCGAGTATCATGCAGCGCGAGAGCAGCAAGGGTTTATCGAAGGGCGAGTGCAAGATATCGAAGGCAAGCTTGGTTCAGCGCAAATTATTGACGTTGCTAGCTTACCGCAAACGGGTAGAGTTATTTTTGGTACTACAGTAACAATTATCAATATGGATACCGAGCAAGAAGTCCGCTACCAAATCGTTGGTGATGATGAGGCAGATGTTAAGAAAAATAAAATTTCGGTCAACTCACCGATTGCTCGAGCCCTTATTGGAAAATCTGAAGGGGATGATGTGGTCGTGAAAGCGCCAAGCGGCGATATCGATTACGAAGTATCTACCGTCGAATACCTATAAAACCCGCAAGAGTGCCTTTATTCATCCAAAAAAATAGACCGGCGGTTAAAATATTCATCTTTTGAGCTAGGAATTAGTGCCTTGGCGTGCGAATATGGTTAATTAATGTTCTATTCTTCGAAAAAAGCAGTTCGAGGCTAGAAAAATTTAATCGCACTATTAAGGATTTAAGTCATCAGCTGGGCGAGTTGCCGGGTTGAAATGACGTGATAGCTAGGCATAAGTAAAAATAATAATGCCAGTTTTCACTTTATTTTTATCTGGATGCAAAGCTGAGGCCGGTCTCGTAAGAGATTCGTGCAAGGATTGGTCGGATTGCTAAAGTTATGTTCGACAAATACCGTCTTTGAATATAAAACGAAAGTTTTATTGTCAACTCAAAACTTGTTTGGCTCTGTCAGCAGCAACTTAAATCTTCAATAATTTTCAGGGATAAAACGTGTTTGCGCTTGAGCCGTGGACGCATTTGATATGAACGACTTCGCAGACAATGATGCTGAACCTCGTCAAATAAAACAATTTGACGCGGATTTCTATCAGGCAATGATCGATACATTGCATGAAGGAGCTTTTGTTGTTGAAAAAAAATGTTTTAAACTCGTTAATGAGGCGTTTTGCCAGCTCACCGGTTGTCAAAAGAAAGATCTGATAGGGCAGCCGTTTAATACTTTTATTTATCCCGAAAATAACCCCATTAGCTTTGATGAAATGCCCGAGGAGCCGTCGGTCACACGCCTAAAAACATCGGTTTTTAAAGAGCGAGTTAGTAACAATACGCCTGAATACCATTTAGTGGTTGCACATATTTCTGGATCAAGTACCCCGATCGATATTAATAGCCAGCACTTTATTGATTCTAAAGGGCAGTTATACCAGATTGCTAACATACGCAAGAAATTGGTAGAGCAAGAACTTAACCAAGCGTTGCGCGATTCAGAGAAAGATCTTAAACAGTTGATCGAGAATTTACCAAGTCTCTATTTTTTGACTGATACTGCCGGAGATATTTCAAAAGTTTCGACCCACACTGCGGCTATCCTCGGTTTTGACAAAAAGGAGTTGGTGGGAAGCTCATTGTCAGATCTCTATCTAAATTCTAAACAGTATGCCGAAACTCTGGCGCAAATCATTCAAAATAAAGGAGAGCCGGTCAATTTTGAAGCGGACCTTCGTTGCAAAGACGGTTCTAGCATCCGGATCCCGTTCGCCAGTTATGCAAAGTATAATAAACAACAAGAATTTTTAGGGATTGAGGCTATCGCCAAAAAAGTCGCAATTAATACTATGGCTTTGGCCAAAGAGAATAAGGATGTCATTCGCGATCCACTGACGAAGTTGATCAATCAGTTGGCGTTTGCTGAACATCTGGCAAAGTCGATTAGAAGTGCGCGTCGCCACCAATCCCATCTTTGGGTATTGTATGTCAGTTTACAAAATCTAACCGTTATCGACGAAAAATTCGGCTCAAAAGTGAGTAACGCTTGTTTGGTTCATTTCTCCCAAAGATTGCAAAGTTTTTTTAGAGATACCGATGTGGTCGCTCGTATTGGTGAAGACAATTTCGCAGTGCTACTCGATGACTATACCAATGATTTAGCGTTAGATGATTTGATCGTACGTTTACAACAAGTCATGGATAAGAAAGCGACAATTAGCCAGTATCCTTATGGATTCAATTTCAACATCGGTACCGCCAATTATCCGCAAGATGGCATTAATAGCGATGATTTAATGAACCACGCGGAATCGATGATGTACCAGTTTAGATTTTCAAAAAATAATCAGAAGTAGTTATTTTTACTAACAATGAAATCTCAAACCATCCGAAAAAACAATCCTGTGTTATGCGGTGTTATTGGCAACCCAATAGAACACAGTTTTTCTCCCGACATTCATCGAACATTTGCTCAACAGCAATCAATCGAGCTCGAATATAACAAACATTTGCTCGAAACTTCTTCACTAAATTCTTTTATCGATCAGTTTTTTTATAGTGGCGGTACTGGGCTCAATGTCACTTTGCCTTTTAAACAACAAGTAATCGAGTCAGTCGATTGTTTAAGTGAAGCTGCGGCAAGATGCCGTTCGGTCAATACTCTTTTAACGACAGAAAATGGTCAAGTTTATGGCGACACAACCGACGGCGCTGGGCTTTTGCTAGATTTAAATCGGCTCGGTTTTCAATTTAAAAATAAAAACGTCCTAGTGATTGGAGCGGGCGGTGCCTCGATTTCTGTGATTGATAGTTTACTAATGAATAACACAAAAATTACTTTGCATAATCGTACATCAACGCGGATTGATAATGTTATTGAACAATTTTCGCCAATCGGAAAAATCACACCATTTAATCCAAGTAACGACACATTATTTGATGGTGTTATCTGTGCCACCAGCCAGTTTAATCAAGAGTTAGTCGACCCTATAGTTTCCTTTTTACGAAAAGATTCTTTTATTTACGACTTAAATTATTCTCAAAGATCGAAAAAAAACTTAGCCTATTTTTCCGCGAGGGGATTCAATAATAGTTCCGATGGTTATGGCATGTTACTTGGGCAAGCGGCTAAATCTTTTGAGTTATGGCATGGTGTTTTACCCGACATTTTTCCTTTGCTTTCGCAAAGTAAATCGAGCTAGCTGTCAGAATTTTAATGCTCCTTCGTTAGTCCCAGATTAACCAATGCGGGACTAACCAATGCGGGATTAACCAATTCGGATCGGTAATCGTTTCGAACCCCAACTTCCTGGCTGTGCTTTGAAAATTCCCGCTAGCGGCGTTTGACAATTTTTACAACAACCTTTGTTATCGATATTCCAGTCGCTGAGTTGATACCAGTCGCGACCAATTACTAGTTGTCCGCACTGGTGGCAATAACTACTGGCGCTGTTTTTGTCGTGTACGTTACCGGTAAAGACATGTTTTAAACCATTATTAAGAGCGATATTTCTTGCTCGTTGCAGAGTATCGAGTGGCGTTGCAGCAATATCCAGCATTTTCCAGTCTGGATGAAATGCGCTAAAGTGAAGCGGAATATCATCGCCGAGCTGCTCAACAATCCAACGAGTCATGGCATCAATTTCCTCGTTGCTATCATTTTTTCCTGGGATTAAAAGTGTGGTGATTTCAAACCATACTTCAGTTTCGTTTTTTAAATAAATTAAGGTATCGAGAACAGGCTGCAGATGAGAGCCTGTTATTTTGAAATAAAAATCTTCGCTAAATGCTTTTAAATCGATATTGGCAGCGTCCATTACAGAAAAAAATTCCTTTCTTGGCTGTTCGCAAATATAACCTGCGGTCACAGCAACGGATTTAATCTTTTTTCGGCGGCAGGCTTTTGCTACATCGATGGCATACTCGTGAAAAATCACCGGATCGTTGTAAGTAAACGCTATACTCTGGCAGCCGGCATTTTTTGCCGTAGTGGCAATTTCTTCTGGTGATGCAAAGGAGGCTAATTTGTCCATTTCGCGAGATTTACTGATGTCCCAATTTTGACAAAATTTACAAGCCAAATTACAACCGGCGGTCCCAAAAGAAAGCACCGAGCTACCCGGCAAGAAATGATTTAAAGGTTTCTTTTCAATTGGATCGATACAAAAACCACTGGAGCGGCCATAGGAAGTTAATACAATTGCCCGTTCGATATTTTGGCGAACAAAGCAGAGTCCTCGTTGTCCTTCCTTTAATTTGCAATAGCGCGGACAGAGATCACATTGAATTCGACCATCTTCCAGCGGATGCCAGTATTGAGTTCGATGAGAAAATCGGTTCGAATGAGAGCTTTGGAGATCGGTCTTCATGTTTATTCTATACCCGTATATGGATATATAATATGAGCTTTCTATTTTAACAATTCAACTCTATTCTAATGCCAGTGCAAGTTGATTTATTCTATATTTCGCCCATACTGGTTATTCCAAGTCGTTTGTAAATCGTATTTTTACACTTTTTGGTAAAATAAATGAAACTACGGACCGCTGCTGTTGCTGATCAATTTTACCCTGCCGATCGCGGCCAATTAGCCGCGCAAGTTACTGATTTATTGCAAAATAGCAATCCATACCCAATCCAACCAAAAGCGCTAATTGTGCCCCATGCGGGTTACGTTTATTCCGGCCGAACCGCCGGCCTTGCTTTCTCGTTACTAAAATCCTCGAAAAATGTAATCAATAAAATCGTCATATTAGGCCCTTGTCATCGGGTTTATTTAAAAGGTGCGGCGATCCCTCGTTGCGAATTTTTCGAAACGCCACTGGGCAATGTACCGCTCGACATCGACTGTTTGGCGAAGCTCAGTCAATTTCCTCAAGTATCCATTTCTGAGGAGGCGCATATCTTGGAGCATTCGATTGAAGTGCAACTGCCTTTTTTACAAAGTATATTTTCTGACTTTAAGTTGATACCTATTGTGATTGGTGATATTTCTGGCCAGCAGCTAACGGAGGTTATCAATTATTTATGGGGCAACGAGCAAACCTTAATAGTGGTTAGTTCGGATTTAAGTCATTTTTTGGATTATCAATCGGCCATTGCGCTTGATAATCAAACCACCAAAGCCATTGAGAGCTTCCAACCCGATAAGATTAGCAGAGAAGCAGCTTGTGGTGGCGAGGGGATCAAAGCGCTGCTGAATCTCGCGCAAAAGAATCATTTACATGTTAAAACATTAAATCAATGCAATTCCGCTGATTCAATCGGCGATAAAAATCGAGTAGTTGGCTACGGCTCTTATGCGTTCTATTAACCAAAAAGATAATAAAGTATCACCGAAAGACTGGAAAGCCTTATTGGAGGTAGCAAGGCATGCTATCAGGTATGGTCTCAGCTACCATTGTCCGCCAAAACTGGATCTAGAAAAATATTCTAGTCATCTACTTCAAGTGGGCGCTTCATTTGTCACACTGAAAGAATCGAATGTTTTACGAGGCTGTATTGGTGCATTGGAGGCGGTTGACCCTTTGGTGCAAGATGTTGCTAATCATAGTTTTGCCGCGGCATTTAAAGACCCTCGATTTCCGCCTATCAATCATATTGAAGAGCCTGTGGTGCATATTTCAATTTCTGTGCTTTCTCAAGCTGTGGAAATGGCTTACGAGTCGGAGCAAGAAGTGATCGGTCAGTTAGAACGGGGCAAAGATGGATTGATTTTGCAATACAAACATCAAAGAGCAACTTTTTTGCCCAGCGTTTGGCAACAGCTTCCGGATAAACACGAATTTTTAAATCATCTCAAACAAAAAGCGAATTTACCGCTAGATTTTTGGAGTGATGAAATTAAAATTTCGAGATACCATACCCAAACAATCGACTAATTCTTAAGATTGTTGTCCAGCGAGATGCCGATCTTTCAATTTGACATAGTTGCTAGCGGAATACTCAAAGAACCCCTTTTCTTCTTCGGTTAAAGGACGAATTTTTCGCACCGGCGAGCCGACCCATAAAAAGCCCCCTTCAAGTTTACGACCCGGCGGGACTAGGCTATTAGCACCAATGATGACATTCGAATGCACGATTGCGCCATCCATAATGACCGCTCCCATTCCTATTAAACAGCGATCTTCAATGATGCAGCCGTGGATCATGGCTTTGTGACCAACGGTGACATCGCTGCCAATGATCAAATCGTGGCCTTCTGGGTCATAAGGTCCAGCATGAGTGACGTGCAAGACACTGCCATCTTGTATACTGGTTCGTTCACCAATAGAAATGGAATGTACATCGCCTCGAATAGTCGCCATTGGCCAAATAGAGCTATCATCACCAATACTGACTTGACCCACAACTAGTGCGGTTGGATCAACAAAAACACGATTGCCGAGAGTTGGACTGTGGTGCTCGAAAGATCGGATGCTCATAGGAAAACTCATTCAATGGAAAAGTGATATTTTAGCCTAATTAAAAAAGAACCACTATCAACGATGTTAACGTAACGTCACCAACTCTTCTGCCGAGGTCGGATGAATGGCTACAGTATTATCAAAATCTTGTTTGGTTGCTCCCATTTTTACCGCTACCGCAAACCCTTGTAGCATTTCATCGGCGCCTAATCCAATAATATGGATGCCAATCACTTTTTCGTTTTCACCTAAACACACCATTTTCATTTTTGTGGGTTGTCGGTGCTGAGTAATTGCCGTGTACATGTCGGTAAAACTGGAAGTGTAGACTTTGACCTCATCACCGTATTTTTCACGAGCTTGTTGTTCGGTTAAACCAATGGTGCCGATCGCAGGATGCGAAAATACCACCGTTGGTATATTTTCGTAATCTAATTTTTCGTCGGTTTTACCATTAAATAGACGCTCAGATAATCGTCGGCCGGCGGCAATTGCAACCGGGGTTAATTGCGCCCTACCGGTATTGTCGCCAACCGCATAAATATTATCGATATTGGTATTTTGGTATTCATCGGTAACAATAAAACCTCTGGCATCGAGTTCTAATCCGATATCTTCGATACCTATTCCTGAGGTTAAAGGCGCTCGGCCAACAGCGTATATAACCGCGTCGACATCTGCAATATTAGTGTTTTGGTTAGTTGTGATTTCAAATTGTTCGGTTGCCGTTTTTTTGATTTCGGTAATTTGAGTATGGCGATGGAAGACAATCCCTTCAAGATGCATTTGTTCAACCAAAGTCTCTCTAACAATATCGTCAAATTCTCTTAACGGATCGGCTTTTCTTACCACCAAATGGGTTTCACTACCGAGCGCATTGAGCAATCCGGCCAATTCCACAGCGATATAACCTGCACCGACAATAACGACTTTCTTTGGTTGTTTTTTCATCGCAAAAAAACCATTTGAATCCAATATATGCTCATTGCCAGGGATTTCTGGCACAAATGGCTCTCCTCCGGTTGCAATCAAAAGCCGTTTTGCGGTAATTAGTCGGTCGTTGACCTTAACTGTATGTTTATCAACAATAGTTGCCCATCCTTCGATGACTTCAACGTTGTTTTTACCCAAAATGTTGTCGTAAGAGGCATGAATACGGCTGATATAGGCTTCTCTATTTTCGATTAGCGTCTCCCAGTGATGGCTATTAACTTGCACATCAAATCCGTAGTCCGGTGCATATTTGAAGGTATCGGCCACTTGGCCGGCAAACCACATGACTTTCTTTGGAACACAGCCTACATTGACGCAGGTACCGCCGAGAGCTTTGGCTTCGACAATGGCACATTTTTGCCCATACATAGCTGCACGGTTGACTGAAGCAATACCACCGCTACCGCCACCGATAGCAAGATAGTCAAAATCGAATTTTTGCTTGTTGTCTGACATAGGGATTTCCTGTAAATATTTCTAAATGAGTGAATTTCCAAAGACACGATTTCTTGAACCAAGTTCAATGTGTCTATATCTTGTGTCACCAAAAGTGATTGTTACATTGATTGTCATGCTTAATGCTGGTAGTTTGCCCTTATTTCAAGGCAATGGCCACCTAACAATGACTATAACTAACCCCTTATTATTACAAAATCCTATTGAAAAAGTGGATTTAATAAAACCCGAGCATGTGCAGACAGCCATATCAAAGATAATCGAAGAAAATCTTACTCAAATAGAATCCTTGCTTGAGGCGGTTAATAGCAGGGCTTCGACTATTAGTTGGCAAAATTTCATGTTGCCACTAGAACGATTAGAAGACAGGCTCGGAAAAGCGTGGTCTCCGGTTTCCCATCTTAATAGCGTTTGCAATAGCGAGCCACTTCGCAAGGTTTATGACCAAACGTTGGCTATTTTAACGGATTATTCGACTCAATTAGGACAGCATCGAGGACTTTATCAAGCGACTCAGTTTCTTTATGAATCTAACCAAAAACCCCCATTGAGCGATACCAGAAGACATATTCTAAAACAGGCCCTACTGAGTTTTAAACTGTCAGGATTACATTTAGGAACGGAACAGCAACAAGTCTTTAGTCACATGCAAAAACGCTTGGCTGAATTATCATCAAAATATGAGCAGAATTTAATGGATGCCACCATGGCATGGACGAAATTGCTCAGCGGCAGTGAGTCGTTAGCTGGATTACCAGAAACCGAATTATCGATGTTAGCAAGCAATGCTGAAATGCGAGAGAAAAAAGGATATTTAGTGACCTTAGAAATTCCGAGTTATATGGCAATTATGACTTATGCCGATGATCGAGATTTAAGAAAAGAAGTTTACACGGCATACAGTACCCGAGCGTCGGATCAATCGACGGACAATCAATATGATAATAGCGAAATAATGGCGGAATTATTAGAACTAAAACAAGCTAAGGCTAAATTATTAGGTTTTCAATCTTTTGCAGAATTATCCCTCGAAAGCAAAATGGCGGAGTCCTCAGAACAGGTAATCGAATTTCTAACCGACTTAAACAAAGCCGCTAGAACTCAAGCGCAATCTGAAAAATTGAGTTTGGAAGTGTTTGCAAAAGAACAGGGCGTAAGCGAATTGAAAGCTTGGGACGTCGCGTATTATAGTGAAAAACTAAAGCAGCAAACATTTCAAATATCGCAATCTGAATTACGCCCTTATTTTGTGGTTGATCGAGTACTCGCTGGATTATTTGAGCTAACACAACATCATTTCGAAGTGACCATTGAGGAAATTAAAAATGCCGCCAGCTGGCATAAAGACGTTAAACTGTTTCAGGTGAAACGTAATCAACAGCCGGTTGCAGAGTTCTACTTGGATCTTTACGCTAGGCCCCACAAACGAGGTGGTGCATGGATGGATAGTTATCAAAGTCGCTTCAAAAGGGATGATCAAAACACGCAAATTCCAATTGCTTATTTAACTTGTAATTTCGCTTCTCCGGTCAAAAATAAACCGGCACTTCTAACTCATAACGAAGTCGTGACCTTGTTCCATGAGTTTGGTCATGGCTTACACCATATGCTAACCAAGGTCGATGAATTATCCGCTTCAGGTATTGCGAATGTGCCTTGGGATGCGGTGGAATTACCCAGTCAGTTTATGGAAAACTTTTGTTATCGGGCCGAGGTGATTGAAAAAATCAGTGGCCATTACCAAACCGGTGAAACGCTACCACAAGACAAATTGGAAAAATTGATAGCGGCGAAAAACTTTCAGTCGGCAATGGCCATGGTTAGACAAATTGAATTCGCTTTATTTGATATGAGAATTCATGATAATCATGCCTTATCGGCCATAGAAATTCAGCAGGTTCTTGATCAAACAAGAGATCAAGTCGCGGTAATTCTTCCGCCAAAATCTAATCGCTTTCAGCATGGTTTTTCGCATATTTTTGCGGGCGGTTATTCGGCGGGTTATTATAGCTACAAGTGGGCAGAAGTTTTATCGGCGGATGCTTTTTCATTATTTGAAGAGCAAGGTGTGATGAATTCATCTGTGGGAAAAAGCTTTTTGAAAAATATCCTAGAAAAAGGCGGTTCGCAAGACCCAATGGCGTTATTCACTGACTTTCGGGGTCGGAAACCAACCGTTGACGCATTACTTAAACACTCTGGCATCCAATAAGAGATTGCATTTATAAAAGAGACAATAAAGAAACGGTCAAGGTACGGGAGAAGCAATGTGATCTCAAAGTTTTCAGCGATTTCATCAAACTTAGCAAATGAATTGCGTTTAGCTGAAATGTCTAGCACAGACGCTTTGGACGAGCAAAGCGCCGTTTTTGAGTTGATGGATGAGCAACTAGTTTTACATTTACTGTTAGATGGCAAACCGGATGTTTTAAAATTCGATTTAGCGACTGGCGAAGTCGCCATTCGAGCGAGCAAAGTGAGTAAATCCAATGAAGTGGTTGCCAAAGCCATTGGTTGTAAGCCGCACTATCGACCTAAGGTTTTGGACGCAACAGCAGGAATGGGGCGCGATTCGTTGATTATGGCAATGTTAGGTTGTCTGGTAGTAATGCAGGAAAGGAACTTTGCAATCCATCTTTTATTGGAAAATGCGCTTCAGCGATTTAGACAGAGCTTAGATTTTAAACAACAAGTTCGTGACAGTCTCAGCCTAATAAAACTCGATAGTATCGAGTCGATGGCGGTCAATGATGAGATTGAAGTGATCTATCTCGATCCGATGTTTCCCAGCCGAAAAAAATCGGCACTTGTAAAAAAAGAAATGCGATTGTTCAAACGAATAGCCGGAGAAGATCAAGATTCCAATCAATTGCTTGTAGCCGCTTTAAAAAGTTCTGCTAAAAGAGTGGTGGTAAAAAGACCGAAGGGCGCACCGCTACTCGCCGAGTTAAAACCCAGCCATGAAGTTCACGCAAAGAAATTTCGATACGATGTCTATTTACGATGAAAATTAAATTCAATAATCAGTTTGTTAACGAGTTGCCGGGCGACTTGGAATCTGGCTCGCATCCACGACAAGTACTAAAAGCTTGTTATTCAAGAATTCATCCAACGGAAACCAGTCGGCCTAAAATTCTTTGTACATCCGAGTCGTTATCTCGGCAATTGGCAATAAACCCGGAAGATTTAAATTCCAGTTGGTTTAAAAACTTGTTTACTGGCAATTTAGTTTCTGAGGAAATGCAGCCTTATGCAATGTGTTATGGCGGTCATCAATTCGGACAATGGGCCGGCCAATTGGGTGACGGTAGAGCAATCAATTTGGGCGAAGTGATTGATGTTGATGGCCTAAGCCAAACATTGCAGCTAAAAGGTGCTGGTTTAACCCCATACTCTCGCACAGCTGATGGCTTAGCCGTTTTGCGATCGTCGGTGCGCGAGTTCTTATGCAGCGAAGCAATGCACTATTTAGGGATCGCAACAACGCGTGCGCTAAGCTTAGGACTTACCGGCGATCAAGTGATGAGGGACATGTTTTATGATGGAAATTCTGCATTGGAGCCGGGCGCTATCGTTTGCCGCGTATCGCCCTCGTTTTTGCGTTTTGGCAGTTTTCAAATACACGCCTCCAGAAATGAAATAACATTATTAAAGAAATTGGCAGACTACTCGATTACCCATAATTTTCCTCATTTGGGTCAGACCAGTCCAGAGGTTTATGAACGATGGTTTGCTGAAATATGCCAATCGACTCTAAAGTTAATGGTTGATTGGATGCGAGTCGGATTTGTTCATGGAGTGATGAATACGGATAATATGTCGATTTTAGGACAAACTATTGACTATGGGCCTTATGGCTGGTTGGAAGGTTATCAACCTGAATGGACACCGAATACCACTGATGCACAAGGCCGTCGCTATTGCTACGGAAACCAGCCACAAATCGCCCATTGGAATTTATTTCAGCTGGCTAACGCGATTGCTCCGCTGGTAGGCAAGGTGGAAGGCTTAGAAAAAATACTTGCTGATTATGCGGATCAATACAGTATGAGATCCCAAGCGATGTATGCGGAAAAGCTAGGCATTGAAAAACATAATGGCCAGCCCGATCAGCAATTAATCAATAAACTATTTGAAGTTCTACAATTATCTGAAACGGATATGAGTTTATTTTTTCGAGCGCTCGCTCGATTGAAAACAAAGGTACTTTATAATGATCATAGCCTGTTAGAGGCGATTAAAATAGCCTGTTATGTTCCTGAAGATTTAAATAAAGAATATGGAAAAGAGTTATTGATATGGCTCAAATCCTATTTGAAAAGAATTGAGCAACAGAAATTAAATGATCTGCAACGATCGAAGAAAATGAATCGAGTTAATCCAAAATACACTTTGAGAAATTATTTAGTTCAAATTGCCATTGATAAAGCCGCTGACGGAAATTATTCTGAAATTGTAAAACTGTTAGAAATTATCAAAAAACCTTACGATGAACAAATGGAATATGATACGTATGCAGCGAAACGACCCGACTGGGCGAGACATAAGGCAGGCTGCTCGATGTTGTCATGCAGCTCATGATTATTATTTTATGAAATATCTGGATAATCAATAAGTTACGGGTATATACCGGCTATCAATGCTCGCTTTTATCTCCACTAAGTTTTTGAAGTTCATTAAATTTATTCGCAAGCGCGGATCAAAGAATAACAAAACCGACTAGTTTTTTTCGATTTTAGCACTTGCCAACAATCGTCAAAATCGATGTTTGAACTAGCGGTTTCCTGTTCTACATAAAGTAAAGCCTGCTCAGATAAATGCGGCCGAATATTGATTAATATACTGTCAAGCATCGCTTTACCAAAAGGAGGATCGAGAAAAACCAAGTCGAATTTTTGTTTATTTTTAGTCAAAAACTGCTCGGCATTGTCGTTAAGAATAGTTACATTGTTTACTGATAATGTTCGGCAGTTTTCCTTTAGCAGTTCGGCTGCTTGGGTATTCGACTCAACCAGTGTAACAGCTTTCGCTCCGCGAGAAATTGCCTCAAAAGCGAGTGCGCCGCTTCCGGCAAACAGATCTAAGCAATGGGTATCATGAATATTTGCCGCCAACCAGTTAAATAAGGTTTCTCTTACGTGATCTAAAGTCGGTCTTAATCCTTCGGCTGCAATAAAATGGACTTTTCGTCCGCGCATTGATCCTCCAACGATCCTCAGTTCACTCCTTTTAGCTTTTTTACTTGAGTTTTTATTCTTCTTGGGTCGGCGCATAAATCAATTGTCCTTCATTTTCTGTGCCCATAATAACCGATTTATAAACTAAGAAGATATAAGGTAAACCATTCTTATAATGCGAATTTAACTCGCTAGATTATATGGGGGTTTTAGTGCGATTAACGGTTAGCAATTTTTTTCAACTGCTCTATAGTTAATATTAAGCCCACTTAAGATTGGAAATCTATTATGCAGTTAGTTCCAGTGTTAGAAATCCGGCATGGCAAGTCCGTGCATACCGAACCAAAGAACGCTTATTCCGACCATGTCGTCAGCGAAGATCCCATGGCGATGGTTCAAAACTGGGTCGATAAGGGAATTAAACGAATTCATTTCGTCGATGTTGATGGTATTGAATCGGGCGAGCCGAGCAATGTCGATTTACTTAGTCGAATTAAACAACAACATCCCTCGCTCCATATTCAAGTCATTGGCGGGATTAAGTGTGTTGATGCAGCCTATATTTGGATGGATGCCGGTGCTGATTTTTTGGTGATGAGCGGCCGATCGTTACGCCAAAAAGAATTGTTATTCGATATTTGCATCGAGTTTCCTGGCAAAGTTTTGGTTGAAGTGGATAGTCGAGGTGGTCAAGTTAATGCCGGAGTCGGTGATGCGAGTTCTAAACTCATTGCAATTGCCGAACAGTTGGGAGAAGACGGTGTGGTCGGTTTGCTGGTTACCGAAGTTCCGCAACAAGGTCATGTTAATACCAGTAACTTACTTAAAATTAACGAGTTATCACAATCAGTCGAGATGCCAATATTTGCTAATGGAGGTATTGAAGAGCTCGCTGATTTGAAAACGTTACTTGAAAACCATGCGGATAAGTTAACCGGAATTATGATTGGCAAGGTTATCCACCGAGAAAATTTCTGTCTTAATAAAGCGCAACAAATGCTAGATGAATATCAGGTTGCCTAAAGTAGCATTCAATGTTTGCTACCAAGAGTGCGGCAGTGTCTTGTGAATGGTGATTCCGTCGCTGTCTTGGGTAATATATCCGCCAGAGCGCAAATCTTTTAAAATTCTTGCCACCATTTCCCTGGAAGCGCCTACTCGATTTGCAATATTTTGCTGTGTAAGCTTTTCTGGGATAATTCGCAAATCACCCTTTTCTTCCGATAGATTCAAAAAGGTCACCGCGATTCTTTGGTACACATCCATCAGTCCTAGCTGCCTGATCGTCTCGGTGGCGTCAATTAGACGAGTTGAAAGATTTTCGATTAGTGCTATTGAAAAGGCAGGATGGGAAGATAAACAGTGTTTAAAATCAAATTCCTGCATAACCCCAATCTTACAATCAGTAATTGTCACAATCGATGCTGTACGAGGGATCGATTTGATTAGACCTAACTCGCCGAAAAAATCTCCGGGAATATGAGTATTTATAATGATTTCTTTGCCGGTATTATCATTCAAGTAAACTTTAACTTTGCCTTCTAGCAAGAAATAGAGGCTGTGAGAATCATCGCCTTCGGTCACAATTTGGGTTTTCTTACGAAAAGAGCGGGCGTGGACGTGCGATAGTACTTTGTCTACTTCTTGTTTTTCTAGGTAATTAAAAAGGTCGAAATCGCGCAATTCAAACATGACTTATTCCTAATATTTCCGTTAAAAACCAACAAACTGGATAATAATCTTTATATTCTAATCTATCGATGTAATTATTACACAATAATTATGCTTAGGAATTACATTTCTTATTTAGGATATCGCCTATACTGAAAATAAGGGAAAGAAATTTGCTTTGATTTCGGTAATATAAGGAAAACATAATATTCCGATTTGAGATGTTTAGCCTTTTTACGTTATTATGCACCGTTCAAAGTCTGTATCTATCAATCAGTCACCATTTGCACAGGCTTATTTCTATAGGAAATCTTTTGTTTCGAATCAGTCACACATGGCTTCAATTATTAACGATTTTCACATTGTTAATCACCGGCAATACCGTATTTGCTGCCAAGCAAAGCGAATTTAACGCCCAGAAGAACATCTACGCCACTGAATGGGCACGGCTAAAGCATCAAGCTGAATTGGGTAATCCCGACGCTTTATTTACCTTAGGCAATTATTATTATCAACCCCCCAAAGGCAGCACTTTTAGAAAAAACTTAAAAAAATCGGCTGAATTCTACTTTAGGGCTGGGATCCGGGGAAATGCGGCGGCCCAGTACAATTTTGGTTATATGTTACATGAAGGTCTAGGCGTTACAAAAAATGTGGTTGAATCTTACGCTTGGTTTAAATTGGCTTCACTTAATCAGAGCCCGGTCGCGAAACACATTAATCAAGTATCAACCAAGGCTATTGTAACTTTAGAAAAACAGCTTGCACCTGCATCATTGGCTCAGGCAAAAAAGCGGGTAAAATTCTATGTCGATGTTATCGAAAAGAAACGTTATCGAAGAGCCAAATTTCCCGGCTAAACTTTACTTCTTGAATTGATGCAGCGTATTGATCACTGAACCAATTGCGACAATAATAGCGCCGCCAATAAACAGCTGCTGGGTGTGAAGCCCGGAAAGCATGAAATATTCCATCGAACTATTGGTCAACGCCACTATAATTGTCAATAAACCAATCAAATAGAATATTTTGGCCAAAGACGGTATTTTCTTAAAGATTATTTTCAAACGCGGCTCACTTTTCCTTTGCTATAAAACCCAATGAAAAATTGAGTCCATTCGATTTAACTTGAACGCTTTGTTGATGCTCGCCTTCGATTAATTTTGCTTGTTCAATCAAGCGGTAATAACAACTGCGAGAAAAGGACGCATATAAATTTCGTCTCACATTGATGATCGGTAAAGACTCATCACGGTAAGTTGAAAAATCCAATTGTTCTAATTTTGTCAATAGAACTTTATTGTCACAATTATCAATAAAAAGGTAGCAGAGCTTGTTAGATACCTCGACTTTTTCGAAATCGACAATCACAAAAGGCTGCCATTCGACTTGGATGGCTATTTTTTCAACCGGTGTGACCAAATAGTATTGTTGTTCGATTTTTTTTATTATTTTCGAAAAAAGTACGATCATCTTTTTTCGTTCAATCGGGCTGCCGTCATGTATCCATCGGCCGTCTGCGGTTAGTTGCATATTCATTTCACCGCAAAAATCAGGGTCCCATAGTTCAACCGGTGGCAAGGACGATTTTTGATCAGCATACTGATTGAGAAATTGCAGAACATCATTGTCGGTTTGATGATTCATTGACCTTTTTTTATCCAATAGCGATAGGGGAGTTCGAGGCTTTGTTGGTCGATTAATTGATGTTCCATAAATTCGCAAAAGATGGGAATATCGCGTTTAGTCGAAGGATCGTCGGCAATAACTAACAAAACTTGACCATCGGCAATAGAACGAATCGATTTACGAATGAGCATCACCGGTTCCGGACATCGCAATCCTTCAGCCTGTAATACATGATCAGCGTGGGTGGAATGTTCGGTTTCTTGATTAGCCATTGGTTACTAGGGTCACTATTGCAAATTCGCTAGCGCCGAGCTCGATGATGGGGCCGTTTTTGCGGTCTACCTCTCGAATGGTGGCGATGCTTTTTTTCGGGTAATTTTATATCCGGTAATAAATCGGAATTTACTTCGGCTGTCGGAATAGCGTGGTCGATATATTTTTCAATGGCAGGTAAATTGAAAGCAGCATCTTCGCAAGCAAATGAAATCGCAACGCCGCTCGCGCCAGCTCTTGCCGTTCGACCAATGCGGTGAACATAGTCTTCGGCATCATCCGGCAAGTCAAAATTAAATACATGGCTAACTGAATCAATGTGTAGTCCTCGCGCCGCGACGTCAGTGGCTATGAGAATTTCTATTTCACCAGATTTTAATTCATCTAATAAACGCATTCTTTTTTTCTGTTGAACGTCTCCGGTTAACAGTCCTGCGTTGTATCCATTGCCTTTGAGACAAAGCCAGACTTGCTCGGCTTGACGCTTAGTATTGGTGAACACAATTGATTTAGTTGGAAGCTGTTGTTTCATTATTCCAATTAATAACGGTAGTTTTTCCTGATTACTCGGGTAATAAAGGATTTCTTCGATTTTACCGGCAGTCACCTCGTCGGGCTCGACGTGTATGTGCGTTGGCGAATTCATGTGCTCATAGGCTAGTTCTTTGACACGATTGGATAAAGTCGCGGAAAATAACATATTTAAGCGTTCACTAGGTTTGGGCATGCGCTGAAAGAAATAACGAATATCGTCGATAAAACCTAAATCAAACATTCGATCCGCTTCATCTAAAACCACGCAATCAAGCGCGTAAAAATTGTAGATTTTCTGTTTAAAGTAATCGAGCAAACGACCAGTTGTTCCAATTAATACGTCAACGCCGGAGCCTATCGCTTCTTTTTGTTTAACATAATCGGCTCCACCAAAGGCAACTTCTATTTTTAAGTCAGTAAATTCTGCAAGGGTTTTAGCATCTTCATAAATTTGAATGACTAACTCGCGAGTCGGCGCGATAATAAAGGCTCTGGGCTCATTCGGTCGACGGCCTTCTACTTCCGGTAAAGTTAACAATTCGTGTAAGACGCCCAAAAGAAAAGCGTTGGTTTTTCCAGTGCCCGTTTGCGCCTGTCCCGCGACGTCTTGAGAATTAAGCAGCAGTGGAATTGCTTCGGCCTGAATCGGGGTCGCATACTCATAGTTTAATTTTTTTAGGGATTTTAGTAAGTCTGGGTGTAACCCCATGGACTCAAACTTAGTCTGTGATAAATGGGTGACCATATTATGAAAAGCTACCTTGTGCTTGGGAGTGAGTGCCCAACGCTGGTTAGTTGCCAAAAAAACCAAGCTTTTTGCCTTCTCGGGTTGCAAACTGATCAATCAGACTGCAGAATAGGGCGAATTGGTTAGTATTTTGTCGAAAGGCAGATGATAGCACTAAAGTCTCTTTATCGGAACCACGGCCAATGCTGGACGCGTCCGACATGGCCGAATTTATTGACCGCAAAAGACTTGAAAGATTTCTTACACTGGAGAATAGAAATAATGAGCGAACAAGTTATTCATTTAACTGATGATAGTTTTGAAGCAGAAGTATTGAAGTCTGATATTCCTGTATTAGTTGATTTTTGGGCCGAATGGTGCGGACCTTGCAAAATGATTGCGCCCATCTTAGATGAGCTTTCAACAGAATATGCGGGTAAAATTAAAATTGCCAAACTTAATATTGACGAAAACCAAGCAACGGCTCCTCAATATGGTGTACGAGGTATTCCAACACTTATTTTAGTTAAAAATGGTAGCGTTGAAGCTCAGCAAGTAGGAGCGGTTAGTAAATCGCAACTTGCGGCATTTATAGACAGTAATATATAACGCAGTCCCCACTAAATCGGTTGATTTCTTTTTTTCGTTAGAGCAATCAACCGTTGTTTATTCTCGAAAGATTCTAAACAGACAGAAATGGCATTGTTTAATTGGTGCCAACATCATAATTTATATCCATTTTTCTCCGATTGGTCTGCAGAATGGCGAAAAACTGGACAATATTTAATTTTAATGCTATTTTTCTTTTAATTGCTTATTTCGAGCGACTTCCCCAGACTCAAAAATTCTTAAATAAGTAAAAAACCTTAAATGAGAAAAAATAATCAGTCACCGATCGAATGATCGTATGCGGGTAGAGCGAATAAGATAAGCCGACCAAATAACTATTCAATAATTACTAGTAATCAATCATTTTGACAAAGAGCGCCCTAAATAGGTAACCTTTTATTCAATCCAAAAAATTAGGCTGGTATAAATCAGTCCAAATCTATTGAAAAACTTCCATACACTAATTTATAAAAATATTAACTAACAAGTACCCTTCTATGAATCTATCAGAAATCAAACTACTTTCCGTTACCAAACTTGCACAAATGGCGAAAGACGCCGGTCTTGATGATGTAGCAAGAATGCGCAAACAAGACATTATTTTCGCCATACTAAAAGCGCATGCTAAAAGTGGCGAAGATATCTTTGGTGATGGAGTCCTAGAAATACTCCCTGATGGCTTTGGTTTCTTACGAAATGCCAATTCGTCCTATTTAGCCGGTCCTGACGACATCTATGTCTCACCGAGCCAAATCAGACGTTTTAGTTTGAGAACGGGTGATACCATATCAGGTAAAATTAGGCCGCCGAAGCACGGTGAACGTTATTTTGCGTTATTGAAAATTCGCGAAATTAATTTTGATAGCCCAGAAAATGCCCGCAACAAAATATTGTTTGAAAACCTAACACCGCTTCATCCCGATGAACGAATGGTTATGGAAAGAGGTAATGGATCGAGCGAAGACATTACCGCACGGATTATCGATTTAGCATCACCTATTGGTAAAGGCCAGCGAGGACTTCTAGTTTCGCCGCCAAAGGCCGGTAAAACAATGATGATGCAAAATATCGCGCAGTCAATTGCAGCCAATCACCCAGATTGCCTATTAATCGTTTTGTTAATTGATGAAAGACCGGAAGAAGTCACCGAAATGGAACGTTCGGTGAGAGGCGAAGTGGTCGCATCAACTTTTGATGAACCGGCAAGCCGCCACGTTCAGGTTGCGGAAATGGTTATCGAAAAAGCCAAACGATTGGTGGAGCACAAAAAAGATGTCATTATTTTACTCGATTCAATTACCCGGCTTGCGCGAGCCTATAACACAGTTATTCCTTCTTCCGGAAAAGTACTAACCGGTGGTGTTGATGCCAATGCATTGCAACGACCGAAACGATTCTTTGGCGCGGCGAGAAATATTGAAGAAGGTGGTAGCTTGACTATTATCGCAACCGCGCTTGTCGATACAGGTTCAAAAATGGATGAAGTGATTTATGAAGAATTTAAAGGAACCGGTAACTTAGAGTTACATCTAGACAGAAAAATTGCGGAAAAACGCGTATTCCCGGCAATCAATTTCAATCGAAGCGGCACTCGAAAAGAAGATTTACTGACTTCTGCCGAAGAATTGCAAAAAATGTGGATTTTAAGAAAAATTCTTCATCCAATGCAAGAGACCGAAGCAATGGAATTTTTAATTGATAAATTGGCAATGACAAAAACCAATGATGAATTTTTCAATTCTATGAAACAGCGCGGCAAAAACTAAAATAACTAGACAACAGTAACAAACGAAGCGTGGCTAAATGCAAGCCGTAAAATTGAATGGGCTGATCGGTATTTTTATTTCGCGTCCTTTTTATGTCTGCGCTTTGAGCCCATGGTGAATTGACCTTCAATGTTGAACCCAGTTGTAAAATACAAAGACCTTCGCGAATTTCTCGATTATCTTGAAAGCGAGGGTGATCTGAAACGCATTCAGTATCCTGTTGATCCCAATTTGGAAATGACCGAAATATCTGATCGCGTTTTGCGTGCTGATGGGCCGGCATTGTTGTTTGAAAATCCAGTCGGTTTCGAGATACCAGTATTGACCAATCTTTTTGGTTCAGAACGGCGGGTTGCCGCAGCGATGGGCTGTGATCAAGTATCGCAACTAAGAGAAGTCGGAAAGCTGTTGGCTTTTCTAAAAGAACCAGAACCACCAGCGGGTTTAAAAGACGCTTGGGATAAGGCTCCCTTATTTAAAAAAGTACTCAACATGGCTGCCAAAGAAGTTAAAAAACCGGCCTGCCAAGCAATTGTGATAGAAAAAGATCAAGTTGATTTAAATCAATTACCAATCCAAACCTGTTGGCCTGGGGATGTCGCTCCGCTGATAACCTGGGGATTGGTGGTGACCAAGGGGCCCGACAAAAAAAGACAAAATTTGGGGATATACCGACAACAAGTAATCGCAAAAAACAAAGTAATTATGCGTTGGTTATCTCACCGCGGCGGCGCACTCGATTTTAAAACTTGGCAGCAACAACATCCTGGAGAGCCTTTCCCTGTGAGTGTCGCTTTGGGTGCCGATCCGGCGACCATTTTAGCTGCAGTGACTCCTATTCCAGATAGTTTGTCCGAATATGCCTTTGCCGGGTTACTACGGGGTGAAAAAACGCGAGTTGCCGATTGTTTGAGTAATAATTTACAGGTCCCCGCATCAGCAGAATTTGTTTTAGAAGGATATATTTATCCCGACGAAACGGCGGCTGAAGGCCCTTATGGAGACCATACCGGTTACTATAACGAAGTTGAAACTTTTCCCGTTTTTACTATCGAAAAAATTACTCATAGAAAGCAACCTATTTATCACTCGACCTATACCGGTCGTCCGCCCGATGAACCTGCGGTTCTTGGGCTCGCACTTAACGAAGTCTTTATTCCGCTGTTGCAAAAACAATATCCAGAAATTGTCGATTTTTATTTACCGCCGGAAGGATGCTCTTATCGAATGGCGGTGGTGACTATTAAAAAGCAATATCCCGGACACGCTAAACGCGTCATGATGGGGGTGTGGAGTTTTCTGCGCCAATTTATGTATACCAAGTTTGTGATTGTGACGGATGATGATGTTAATGCAAGAGATTGGAATGACGTTATTTGGGCACTCACCACTCGTGTTGATCCGAGTCGGGACACTACGCTAATCGATAATACCCCAATTGATTATTTAGATTTCGCCTCGCCAGTTAGCGGTTTAGGTTCAAAAATGGGGATCGATGCTACTAATAAATGGCCAGGTGAAACCTCAAGGGAGTGGGGAGAGTCAATTGCGCGAGATCCACAAGTGAAAGAAAAAATAGATAGAATATGGCACGAGTTGGGACTATGACGATTTATCAATGCGAACCAGTCGAAGTCAGTGAACTGAATGCTCAAATTCAGAGAATTAGGCTGGTGCCAGAGGACATTTCGTTATTTGATTTCAAAGCCGGTCAGTATATCGTTTTGCATATGCCCGATGGCAAAAAAGTACCGCTTTCGATTGCTAGCGCGCCTGAACAAAAAGCGTATTTGGAACTACATATTCGCTCGACTCAGCGCTTTACTTTGGCCGAAGAAATGATCCAACTTTTTAAGAATGAGAAAGTGGTACAAATTGAAGGCGCCTTTGGTGATTGTCATTTGACCCAAGGTGGAAGAGAGATCATCATCATTGCTGGTGGAACGGGATTTTCGCCCATGAAAAGTATGATAGAAAGCGCCTTTGCGCAAAATGAACAAAGAAGTATCCAGCTCTATTTAGGCGCACAAACGGCGAGCGATCTTTATCAACACCAAATGATCCTAGATTGGGAAAAAGAAAATGATCATTTTCGGTATTATCCGGTCATTTCTACTGAAGATAAATCATGGGCCGGTCGAACAGGGTTTCCGCATGAATTGGCCTTACAAAACAATCAAAAACTGTTAGCCGATAAAGATTTTTTTATCAGCGGTTCAGAGCCTATGGTAATGGCGGTCTATCAGGCGCTTAAAAATCATGGTGTGCTTTGTTCAAACATTTATTCGGATATTCTAAATATTAAACGAGATAAAGGCGAAATAGACTAGCCAATTTATCTTCGAATTTTTTGTTATTCTTTAATCTATTGGTTAATTAGTTAGCCAACACCGTTCTGTCCTTCGCCCAATCTCTTAACGCCTGAATTTTCTCTGCCATAACTACAGAAATTGGCCTGGTTTGCTTAATTGTTTCAACAACCGAGATAGTGGTCATTGGACTACCGCCACCATAGGCGCGGTATAAGGCGGATACCACCGCTTGCTCTATTTCAGAACCAGTAAAGCCTTCGCTGGCATCGGCTAATGCGGGCAAATCAAATTGTTTTACTGTCTGTTTTCTGCGCGAAAGGTGGATCTTAAATATTGCCTGTCGAGTTTCATGATCGGGTAAATCGACAAAGAAAATTTCGTCCAAACGGCCTTTCCGCATTAATTCCGGTGGTAGCTTACTGATGTCATTAGCGGTCGCAACAATAAAAACTTGGTGAGTATTTTCCGCCATCCAAGTGAGCAAGGTTGCCAATAATCGTTGAGAAGTTCCGCCGTCGCTTTCGCCGCTGGAAAGTCCTTTTTCTATTTCGTCGAGCCATAAAACGCAAGGCGCCATCAGCTCTGCCATTTTGAGAGACTCGCGCAAGTTTTTTTCAGTCTCGCCGTGGTATTTGTTGTAGAGCGTACCAAAATCTAAACGTAATAATGCAAGTCCCCACATACCGGCAACCGCTTTAGCAGCAAGACTTTTACCACCACCCTGAATTCCTAGTAGCATTAAACCTTTAGGCGGGTCGAGCGGAATATTCTGATCGAGAAAAACAGATTTTCTCTGTTTTAGCCATTGTTTAAGGTTGTTCAGCCCGCCAACTTCTGAGAATTTCGAAGTTTCATATTCAAAACTTAAAACGCCATCCATATCTAACAGCTCAAATTTTGCCTTGTTGATTTGTGGCATTTCTTCTTCTGTAATTGCGCCATCACTAATCACATTTCGGATCAGCGTTCTTGCGTCACCATTAGTCATCCCTTTCAAATTTCGAACCAATTTTTTTAAGGTCTCAGAATCTGTTCTAACTTTTTGTCCGTGATGCGCTTTGGACCAAATATTCGCCTCTTCTCTGACTAATTTTTCCAGTTGTATTTCGTTTGGCAAGGCTAATTGAAACTTAGCAGAGAATCGTTTAACTTCTGCCGGTAAATCGATTTTGTGAGAGACGAATATAAGAGTATGGCTTTTTACTTGATGATCAATGGCTATTTCCTTAATCAAACGAACTATTTTAGGCTCATTTTCGAAATAGGGGTGGAAATCACAGAGAATAAATATACCGGGACGTTGTACCGATTTTATATGTTTTAGTGCATCTAATGGTTCTCGGCTATCTTCAATCTCAGCAAGTTCGTGTGCGAGATCAACTCGGCGAATACCGTCTACTCTATCCCAACCAAACACAGGTTTGTTAAAGTGAATGGCCAGTTGGGTAACAAGTTCCACTGCTCGCTTTTCTTCATGAGTTTCAATGGTAATGATAGGGTTCTTAGATTTTACCAATAGGCGCAAATCGTTAAATTCAGTCTTTCCGCTCATTCTTGTATTCCGTAAGTGATGCTTTGCGCTGGTAGGTTAAATAACCTACAATTAGACAATACCAGTCTGTGCTAGTTGAGCATAGAATAATAACTTAATATGAATGTTAAGTCCTGCTTTAATAACCGAAAAAAGATTCGAATATGCGACATCTCTCTCCTATTGATCAGTGTTTTGCGGTCGCCGATAATGCCTTAAGAACACTGTTTGGCGGCTATCAAGTGACTCAAAGAAGTAATCCTGCAGCGGAAAAGGAGGAAGGTGAATTAACTGATGCAGAAAAAAAACATGCTGCCGGGTTAATGCGAATTAATCACTGTGGTGAAGTTTGTGCTCAAGCGCTCTACCAAGGCCAGGCGCTAACTGCCAAATTACCCGAAGTGCGAGAAAAAATGGAACAGGCTGCGGCTGAAGAGAACGACCATTTACAATGGTGTTGTGATCGTTTGCAGCAACTGAACAGCCGTACCAGCTTTTTGAATCCACTATGCTATCTTGGTTCTTTTTCCATTGGCGCATTAGCCGGCGCTTTGGGCGATAAATGGAGTTTAGGCTTTGTTGCAGAAACCGAACAGCAAGTGGTTCGCCATTTGCAAAGCCACTTACAAGAATTACCAGAGAAGGATAAAAAAAGCAGACTAATCATTGAGCAAATGAAAGAAGACGAACTTCACCATGCGACGGTTGCCATAGAGGCTGGCGGAGAAAACTTGCCAGCACCTATTAAATGGGTGATGAAAAATAGTGCGAAATTAATGACTAAAAGTGTCTATTGGCTTTAATCGACTTAACCTAACATTTGCGACAAAATAGCTTCCAGCTTATCCTGATCTTTTGCAAAATTTCGAATGCCTTCGGCAGTTTTTTCAGTCGCCATAGCATCTTCGTTCATTTGCCATAAAAACTCATTTTGAGTCATTCTTTCGGGTCGTTCAGAAAACGAATCTGCCGGTAAAAGTTTGCGCTGAACCACTCCATCATTATGGAAAAGCTCCGACATTAGGTCTGGACTGATAGTCAATCGGTCGCAACCTGCTAATTCGATAATCTCGCCAATATTTCTAAAACTCGCTCCCATTACAACAGTTGAGTATTGGTGCTGCTTGTAATAATTATAAATTGCAGTGACCGACTGAACGCCGGGATCATTTTCTCCAGTAAAATCATTGGTGCCAGATTCTTTCTTATGCCAATCTAAGATGCGGCCAACGAAAGGGGAAATTAAAAAAACGCTCGCTTCTGCAGCAGCTCTTGCCTGGGCAAAACTAAATAATAAAGTGAGATTGCAATTGATACCTTCTTTTTCTAAAATTTCTGCCGCTTTGATCCCTTGCCAAGTTGAAGCTATTTTTATCAGTATTCTCGATTTATCAATATCGAGTGATTGATAAAGCTCAATAATTTTTCTGGCCTTTTCTACTGTTTTTACGGTATCAAAAGATAAACGAGCATCAACTTCTGTAGAAACACGTCCTGGAATCATGGTTAATAATTTACAGCCGATTAAAACGCTTAAATAATCACCGGCTTCTAGTATTTGCCGCTTTCGGTTCTCCGATTGGGCTTTGCAATAACGGATAGCTTCGGAAATAGTTTCTGAATAATCGGGTAGCGCGATGGCCTTTAACAGCAAGGAGGGGTTGGTCGTTGCATCCTGCGGAGAGAATTCTGAAATTGCGTTAAAGTCACCAGTGTCGGCAACTACGGTGGTCATAGATTTTAACTGCTCTAATTGATTGGGCATGCTTGTCTTCTTATTTTTGCGAATCCTTTTACGACGGACCAGACTAATACAAAAGAGGACGAAATTCAATTAGTTATATTTCTAAACCAAGCAGTTAAATTATCAATATAGCATTGATGAGATAGCCGTCCTATAAGCTTAAGATTCGACTGGGCCATCAAAGAATATTCGAACAAGAGTGATTTCTATCAATAAGCCATGAGGGCTGATGTTTTTCGCTACGATGCTACCATTATGAGCTTGGATTGCTTTCTTTGCGATGGATAACCCTAGTCCAACCCCGCCAGATTGTCTTGAACGATCATGTTGAGGTCGATAAAATGCTTCGAATATCTTTTCAGTTCGAGAGTCGTCGACACCTTGGCCATCGTCACAGATGGTTATTATAATCTGTTCATTTGTTTCTGCGGCTTTACAGCTTATTCGGATTTCATTTTCTGCATATCGTATTGCATTTCTTATAATATTTTCGAATGAACTTAATAGCATTGATTTTATGGCGTTGACATATAAATCTTCCTGAAAATCGGTGTTGATGGAAATACTCTTCTGTAAACTTTCGAATTTCGCATCATAAACTACTAAACTTAGCAGCTCACTGATAGCAAAGGATTCTTTTTTTCCTTGTGAGTATTCAGATTGCATTTTCGAATACTCTAACAATCCGCTGATCATTTGATTCATTCGATCGGCTTCTAGTTTAATTCGGTCCAGCTCCATGATTTCATTTCCGCTTGCTTTATTCTTAGCTAGCCCAAGCGCCAATTGTAAACGCGCTAAAGGAGATTTAAGCTCGTGAGAAACATCACTCAAAAGTCGAGTTTTTGAATTGATAACATTATCTAAATGCGATGCCATGGCGTCAAAATCTCTCGCTAGATCACCAAATTCATCACGCCGACTAATGAGTTTTGAAAGTTTATTTCGATCGCTAATATCGAGCGACATTTCCTTAATGGAAGATTGTAATTGTCTGATGGGTCTAGAAAATATCCATGCGAGTAAAAAGCTCAATGGAAAACTGATAAAGAAAGTAGATATCAGTAAGTTATGTGCAAACTCACGAATAAAAACGCTAAAATAACCACGGCTTAAAATGGAAAATCTTTCTGAAATGTAAAGTCGATAATTCACGCCGTTGAGTCTGAAGATACTACCACCGTATATGAGGGCCTGCTTCTTAAATCCAGTCATTGGTCGGTCATGAGTTAAAACTTGATGATGTAATTGGTCCAAAATATCGGGCCTGCGTTTTCCCAAATAATCATTACCATTTCCATCGAGTAAAAAAGCATTACGCAAGAATTTTCGTTTCCCCCACTCTCCATTAGGATATTCCTTTAGAAGATAGGCCAGTTTGCGTTGCGTTTTTTTCAGTTGGTGATGTAAGTGCGGCGGCAGTTTGCGATAGCGAACGACGTCGCTGTTCAGATGGGTAAAGAAAAGATTAAATGAAAGAATGGCGACAAATATTAGCCAAAACAATATCAATATTTTCCAAAAAAGTTTAATTTTTATTTTCCTATTAGACATTCTTCTTTTGCTTTCAACTATTTAATTTATAAGCCAAAACGCCACTCTAAACTAGATACTGATAGCCGTTACCTCGCAATGTTTTAATTCTTTCTTGTCCGTCTTTCGTTAGTCCCAATTTTTTTCTTAAATTGCTAATATGCATATCAATACTTCGGTCAAACGATTGTAGTCGTTTACCTAATCCGTCAATACTTAATTTTTCTCTGCTAACTAATGAACCAGCGTTTAATAATAATAATTCAAGGAAATCGAATTCGGTCGAAGTTAGCTCTATCGCAATACCGGCAACAGAAACTTGCCGATTATTTCGATTCAGTTCAATATCTTGTTGAACCAATAGGCTCTTAGTCACAGCATTTGTGGCAGTTTGCTGACTGCGGCGGGTAATCGCACGAATGCGTGCAACCAATTCTCTCGGGTCGCAAGGTTTAGCGACATAGTCATCAGCACCCATTTCTAGGCCAACAATCCGGTCTATTTTATCGCCTTTTGCGGTCAGCATTAAAACTGGAACCTCATTCGATTTTCGAATTTCAGAAAGTGCGTCAAAGCCATTTTTATACGGCATCATAACGTCTAATATTATTAGATCAAAAACCTGATTAGTCGATTGCCGAATAGCGCTTTGTCCATCATGGCAAAGAATAACTTGCATGTCTTCCTGCTCAAGATATTCTTTGAGAAGCGCACATAATTCGACATCGTCATCGGCAATTAGTATTTTCATAAACACAGTTTAGCACACAAAAATTTACATGAAATATACGCTAAAAGCTCTTTACATAACCTTTACAATGGACTGAAAAATCTTTACTTAATTCCGGTTAGAGTATTGGCCAAGAGATGCATAAAGGACAATAAATTATTTTGTGCAGATTACGTCAGAAGCAAAAACCAACGAGGATAGTGAAATGAAAAAAGTCAGTTTAATTACCGGAATTATTTTAACCGCAGCGGTCGCTAGTTACAGTTTTCACCTATCGGCCAGTCCACATCGAAGCGGCGGCCATGGGTTCTCTCATGACGGCCAGCGCCAGGGTATGACCGTTAAACGAGTTATGCAACATTTATCACACTTGAATTTGTCGGAACAACAAAAAGTGGATATTAGAGCCTTAGTCGAAGATGGGATTGAAGCCGCTAAGGGCAAAAGACAACAAATGAAGGCGCTCCATTTGCGAATGAAAGAACAACGAAATAGTGGATCGGTTGATGAGCAAGCGATTAGGTCAATATCAAGGGAAATTGCTGAGGTTAAAAGTGATTTGATGATTTTACACCTAAATAAGCGAAAACAAGTTTCAGAGTTACTTACCGGTGAGCAGCGAGTCAAAATGGCAGAAATGAAGGCAGAGCGCCGCTCTGCTAGGTAAACTTCAGACATTCCTTAATTATTTCGCAGCTCCACTTCTCTGTAGGGCTGCATTTATCTTCCTTTAATTCAAGAATACATTATCTTATTTGTCAGTTAGCTAGGCTTACTATATAATGCAGCTAATGTTTAGCCAGACTAATTAAATTAAGCACCTATTGTGACCAAAATCTGATGGATTTATACCAGTCTCTCAATCAACAAATGGACCAACTATCCCGGAAGCTAAGGCAACTGGAGCAAAACGACGATACTCAATTTCTATCTGCGGCCAAACTCTCTGTTTTGAGAATGGTCAAACAGTATAACCCTGTTACCCTAAAAGAATTAGCAGAGCGGCAAAATGTTGCTCTGCCAACGATGTCAAAAATTGTGGATGAACTGCAAAAACGATCGTTATTGATACGAGCGCAATCGAAAGAAGATGCCAGAAAAAGATGGATTGTACCGACTCAAAAAGGGCTACAAAATTTGCAACAATCGGAAATGGAAAGCGAAAGGTTTTGGCAACAGAAACTGCATCGACTAAACTCAAAACAAATTAAACAGCTATCGGTATCCCTCGATATTTTATTACAGCAACTCTAATTCAAGATGAGATAGGAAAAGACGAATGCCCTGGCTTCAATTAAAACTAACAACTTGTGAAGAAAATGTTGATGCCGTTGGTGATCAAATGTTGGCTCTGGGGGCATTATCGGTGACTTTAATGGATGCTAACGATGTACCTATCTTAGAACCTGCACCTGGTGAAACGCCATTGTGGAAAGAAGTTCAAATGATGTTATTATTCGATGCAGAAACCGATACTAAGTTCGTTCTAGAGCAATGGCATCAACAGGAACTTTCGGCGAGTTGTCAGCAAGAAAAATTCGAACTGATCGAAGATAAAGATTGGGAAAGAGAATGGATGGATCGATTTGAGCCTATGAAATTTGGCTCTCGATTGTGGATTTGTCCAAGTTGGAAACCGGTACCCGACGAAAACGCCGTTAATGTGATGCTCGATCCCGGCCTTGCTTTTGGTACGGGCACACATCCAACAACAGCTCTGTGTTTGAGTTGGTTAGATTCAATTGACCTGGAAGGGAAAACTCTTATTGATTATGGTTGCGGTTCGGGAATTTTAGCAATAGCAGCATTGAAACTTGGAGCAAGCAAAGTTTATGCTGTCGATATCGATCCACAGGCAATCATAGCTACCGAGGAAAATGCGAAACGCAACCAAGTTTTCGATGAAAGATTGGTAATCGATTATCCAAAAGCGCTCGATGGAATTGTAACCGACGTGGTTGTCGCTAATATTTTGGCCGGTCCCTTAGTTGAGCTAGCCGACGAAATTTCTTGCTATTGTCGCCAACAAGGAAAAATAGCGCTTTCCGGCATTTTAGATAGCCAAGCGGAAATTACCCGAGAGCGATACCAACAATGGTTCGATATGGCTGAGCCAACTTTTCTTAAAGAATGGACCCGCTTAAACGGTATTAAAATTAGTTAACAAAGACGATAAATTGGACAGATATTACCTTTTCAGTTTATCAAAGCGTCATTAATGGAGTGAAAGAAAAAGTGGATAATAAAACACTATATACTCGCTGCCCAACTTGTAGTACAGCATTTAAAGTAACCGATAGTTTGCTCCAAGCAGCTGGTGGAAAAGTTCGCTGTGGCGCTTGTTTAGCAATTTTCCAAGCCACTGACTACTTGCTAAAAAACACCGTCACGAAGTCGTCATCTAGCGATTTAACTGAACCTGAACACTCTCCCGATACTCGACCAATAACGAAGCAATCGCCTGTATCATCAAACGATATGCAAAAAGAAAGCGATTTTCACGAAGATCTTTATTTTGACCCGGAAGAGCCAAATAGTGAAGAACCGATTGAAGCTGACGAATCTGCATTGATGACCGAAGAAAGCAGTAATTTCGATTCTGAAGAAAATGATGACAATAGCGACGGAAATTCTGTGCCGGCGCAAAATGTTAATTCTAATGAAGAAAATGACTTGCCTCAAAATCAACAAAAGGAATTGGAAAGAGTAAAAGTTGCAGCGATTGAAACTACTGACAAAGATGCTGAAATTCTCGAAACAGAAACAGCAAGCCAACAACCACAGAGTTTAGACGACCGCGAAGAAGTTGAAAAGGAGGTGGACGAGCCGAGTCAGCAGGTATTTGAATCGACCGACGGCGAAGAGGAATCTGAAATACTAGATGACAACTTATTTCAATCTCCACCGCACAATGATTCCACTCGAGAAATCGAATCGATTAATGAGATAGAATCTCAGTCCAGCCATTCATACGGCGATTCCGATGAAGCAGTAACGTCACAAGATGAATATATCGAGGAAACTGCCGAAGAAAAAATTGAGCCCGCCACAGATAGCATGGATGAAATTGAGCCGCTTATAGAAGAAGCATTCAGCGAGCTTGATTATGAAAATGAAGCATTTGATTTTGACGAGGATCCATCGGATTTTGACGAAGATTTTTCGCAGTCCGTTTCTCTAGAACAAGACTCGATAGAAGAGGACACTTTAGAACAAGACTCATACGAGCAAGATCCAAAAATAGAAGAAATAGAATCGTTTGATGAACTGTCGGGTCAACTTGCGGAACAGATGCGGGATAATGATACCGAGCCAGATCCACTGGACGAGTTTGATAAAATAGTCGAGGAAAAACAAACGGGTATTAAGTCCAAGCTGGTAATCCTAGTGGTAGCTGTTTTGTTGATTGTCGGCATAGTACAAATTTGGACCAACCGGCAAACGATCGCATGGAGTGACAGTTGGGGAGGGACAATGAAGTCTGTTTGTGGATTTCTTCCCTGTGATTTAAAGCCGAAACGGGACGTCAGTAAAATCAAATTGTTGCAGCGTGAGCTTTCGCCGGACGAAAACAAAGAAAACTTCCTCGATATCAAAATTCTTTTAATTAATGAAGCAACATTCGCTCAACCGTACCCAACGATTAAGATTGCGTTTAGCAATAAGAATGGCGTGCGAGTGTCGGAGAAGTCCTTTCCGCCGAGTAATTATTTAGAAGCCGGTACTGAAAATGAGTTAATGCCGTCGGGTTCAGAAGTTCATATTCATTTTAAAACGGAAGTGACTCATCCGGACGCATTAGGATTTGAGTTTACATTCAAATAAAAATAACGTTCTTCTCGCTATAAAATGGACTCAATTGGTTTTATTTTATCGACCCCTTGGTCCGTTTCAACGAGTTTGGAAAAATCCTCGGCCAAGCGCTCGCTTTCTGACAAAATAGTCTGCCAGTATTTTATTCTTGTTTCTGTATCGAGTTGCGAAAAATCATTTCGATCGGATATTTTTCCGTAAGGTAGTTTCGCGACATATTCTTCCGACGGTGTAATTAATAACACTCTATCGAAATTTTTCGCGCTCGCATTTCGATATTTTAGGCTTTTATCAAACCAGCCAGGTTTAACCGTTGGGAAAAAATGCGGATAAAGAATAAGTCCTTTGTCGCCAAAATTTATGTCCAAATGGTAATCGATAATGCCGCCGTCTCGGTAAACTCCTTGATCACTCCCTACTATATTTTTTATACCTCTCAAGACAATCGGTATGGCACCAGAAGCCATCAAAACTTGATGAATATTGTTCTTATCCAAAGGAACAAAACGAGTACTTTTTTCAGCGAACTTAAAGTAACTTTGGTTAAATTTTGGGTTACCTTGTTGGTTGAAAAATACGTAACGTTGAAAAGATAAATGCAAGCTCTTTTTTGAAATTGCATTTAAGCTGGCGGCGCCGATAAGTCCTGACATTTGTAATAATTTATTTTCAGATTTTGTCAGCCCCTTTGAGCGAGCAACGATAAAGTGACTCTGAATGAGTGAATTTTCTGCGATTTCTTGAGCGCCGTGTTCACCCAGAACTTTGCTTAGAAGAATATCGGCCTTATCTGATATTTCATCAACCGAAGGTTTTTCCGAATAACGCTCATTGGCGTAAAATTCGGCCAATCGGCTGATGGCGGCCACCGGATTTTTTTGTGCGAAACAGGCCAAGCGCCAAGAGCCTGCAGATGAGCCTATGGTGTGTAAAATTTCTTTACGGGAGCCAAAAAACTCGCCAAAAAGGTATTTGTCTAAGCCGAATAGGGTAAACCACTTGGGTCCGCCGGAAGCGCCTGCGACCGCTTGTATTTGGGATTGTGACAATCCGTGCTTTTTAATTTCAGTGAGAGCTGTTTTACCGGCAAAAAGGGATATTGAAGAGGACATTGGATAAATAGCGAATTAAACTCTGGTTAATTCGTCGAATAATAAACGGATTAGCCAAAGTTTCAAGGGAAAACTTGTGAGTTTACTTAAAGCGATAGGTAACGTGAGCACTAAAACTACTCGCATCGATCAGTTCTTCACAATTTGTCACACAGGCAACAGTAAAAATACTGCCGACACCATTGACATAATCTCCAACGGTAACATCCTCAAAATCGTAAGATACATCAGTATAACGAATGCCCATTGAGGTGTTTTTACTGACTAAATAGTCGTACTGAATGGTGGCACCTATTGCATTAGAAAATCGATATACGCCATGGTTTTGGAAAGCGCTGCCAACTTCTTTGTAGTCGAATTTTGGGTTAAAATGAAAGGTCCCGCCTAATCCGATACGATGTTGTCCCATATTATAAAAACCAATAAAATCAATAACTGTTGTTTTAAAGCTCGCATAACCTTGTCCACCAGAACCGTCAGTCAGGTCACCAGTGATTTCGTCATATAGGAAGCCTATCGAGGTTGAGAACGTTAACTTTTCAGCTACCGGAAATTCGGCGCCAAATGAACCCCGAAAGTAACCGCCGGCCTCAATCTTGTCTCGAAGTATCCTATCTTGAGCTACACCGGAATAGTTACCGACTACAGCCAATTCGATACCGCTGAAAAATACGTCTTGGTTTCTGTCGTATAGCGGTATATTCTCAGTATTATCGGTTCCCTTGTGCAAAGCGCCTTCCATAAAAAATCGAAATTCGTTATCAAATTGGAGTTTTTCTTTTGCACCATATTGTTGAGCTGTGGTATCCGTTGAAAAAATAATACTGGAGGACACGATAAAAGCGGCAAGTAAAAGTAGTGTTTTGTTAGAAATTAGTTGAAATTTCACGGCTATCCCTATGGTTCTATTAGAATTCGTAGTTAATGAACTATTCTAGTCGGGATGTTGTAATTTGTCATGAAAATTGCGCAAAATATTGGAATGTTGACGATATAATCGTTTTATTTGTGATTGATTCGTTGATATTGGGTTTAATCCATGGATTTAATGCGAAAAAATTTCTGATCGTCGAGTCGGTAAGCGGTCAATGGGCCTCCCCAAACGCAGCCGGTATCAAGCGCAATCACTTTGTCATTCTCGCAGTGTCCCTGCAGCGAAGCCCAATGTCCAAAAACAATATGGCCGCTGTAATGTTGGTTTACTCTGTCAAACCAAGGAATAATTTTAGCGTTAGGTTTTAACAGCCGTAACTGCTTTGGTGACGATTTTTCCTTTAGCTCCAATCTACCGTCGACTTGGCAATAACGCATTCGGGTTAAAGCGTTGGTAATAAATCTTAGACGTTCGTTCCCTTGAAGGCATTGGTCCCACTGGTCAGGTAGGTTTCCGTACATTGCATGATAGAAATATCCACTGTCCTTTGAGCGCAAGACCTGACTAACCTCTTCAGAATAATCGAGCGCATTTTGCAGTGACCAATTGGCCGGTAACCCGGCGTGAACCATCAAAGTGTTAAAAGTCTTTTGGTAAAAAGCCAGTGGTTGTTCGATTAACCAGTCGATAATTGGCTGTTTTAAATCGGACTGCAAGATATCTGAAACCGTGTCTTTCCTGCCGAGGGTTTGAGAAAGATGCGCAACCGCCAAAAAATGCAAATCGTGATTACCTAACACGGCGTCAATACTATTTTGATGTTCGAGTATGAATGCCATGGTTTTAAGTGAGTCAGGGCCACGGTTGATCATGTCACCGGCCAGTAATAAGCGGTCATTGTTTGGATCAAATTGAATTGTCTTGAGTAGTTTTCTGAAACTCTGGTAACATCCCTGAATGTCACCAATGGCATAACTTGCCATAGTTTTTTACTCCGAATTTTTCACCTTTGAGGCAAATGATGGTTCAAGCTAATCTACAAAAGCAAGACAATCGTAAACTAGTTATTATTACTGGTGCAAGTTCTGGATTTGGCTGGGCCTGTGCGGAGAAGTTTGCTGAAAATGGCTGGTTGGTACTCGCTGCCGCCAGACGCGAGACTCGGTTGCTGAAACTACAAGGAAAACTAGGCCAAGACAACTGTATTATCCACCCGTTAGATGTCACCGATGCTAACTCGGTTGCGAGTTTTGCTGAATTTGTTTTAACTTTCGAACAGCACCCCAATTTACTGGTGAACAACGCGGGACTTGCGCTAGGTTTATCTTCGGCTGATCAAGCGAATATTTCGGATTGGGAAACTATGATAGAAACCAATGTACTTGGATTGACTCGCATGACGCGCGCAATTCTCCCTATAATGGTCGAAAATAAATCTGGCCATATTATTAATTTGGGCTCTATTGCCGGTAGCTATGCGTACCCAGGAGGCAATGTGTATGGTGCTAGTAAAGCCTTTGTTGAACGATTCAGTCTTAATTTGAGAGCCGATTTAGCGGGATCAGGCATTCGCGTGACTAATATTGAGCCAGGTTTATCACTGACTGAATTTTCTGAAGTGCGATTCCATGGTGATAAGGATAAAGCAGCGTCAATTTATGAAAATGTAAAACCTTTGTTAGCAGAAGATATTGCCGAAAGTATATTCTGGTGTGCGACTTTACCAAATCACGTGAATATTAATCGATTAGAAATCATGCCGACCTGCCAATCTTTTCCAGCACTTAGCATAAGCAAGTAGACGATGTGTTGGGAACTAACTGAGCTGTTTTAGCGTCTGTTATATACGGGTATAGAACATTTGATTAAGCGAAGGTTCATTAAACCGGCGCATAATCAATTTCTTTTGCTATAAAAGGTCTCAACCGGTGAAATTAATCCTAAATTATTTGTTATTGTCTTCGGTCATTTTGTTTTTTACTCAAGATGCTGAAGCGAAAAGAAAGAAACAATATTTTAATCAAACGCAAATTGATATAGAACTTGATATCACTCATCCTATTTTTTCCGGCAATTTTATTGAAGGGGAAAATAACGAAATTTTGGTTATTGGAATTGACGATCAAAAACAAAAAAAATTGGTGGTATATGGTTCTGTAAAAAAGCCTGAGGTTATTACTGAGGAGCCCTCAGCGACTAAAGATGAACCCTCTGCGACTAAAGATGAACCCTCTGCGACTGAATATGAACCCTCAGCCAACACAGCAGGACCTTCTGTTCCTACCAAAATAGCCGAATTCAACATCCCCAGTTCGGCAGTAGCATTCGATTTACTTACCAGCGCCGACGGTATTGAAAAAGTCTTGTTGCTTGATACCCGTGGTCTGTCGCAGCTAAATTTAACTAATAATATTATCGTTCGATTACCAGAATCACAGTCTATTTACCTTAATAAATCTCCACAGTTTGTGGCCAAGAAAAAATTAGTTCAAGACTTAAACGGTGACGGGCTTGACGATATATTCGTCACTAGCTTTGAAGGCGTTACCTTATTCTTACAAAATAAAACCGGCGAATTCGACCGAGTTAAGCTGCCGATTGAACCGGTAGTTGATATGACATCCGAACGTATTTCATTTTCCGAGACAAGACTTTTTAATATTGATACTAATTTCGATCAACTAATTGATATCGTGGTATTGGAGCAGGGAGTATTACAAATTTATCAACAAACTGAGAAAGGACTTTTCAGTCCACTAAAAAATCTACTCACTCTACCTATGCAAGTGAGCGCGTTACCCTGGTGGACCTTAAGAGGCGCCGATGGCGAGTCGGCCGACCAAAGTAACTTGCAGCATCGCATGTTGGAAACAATTGAAGACATTAATGGAGACAATATTCCAGATATTATGATCCGTCAGACCAAAAGCAGTGGCGTTTTAGATCGACAAAATCATTATGAAATCTTTTATGGAAAAAATAAAGAAGGGCTTTTGAACTTTGATAGCAAGGCAAACACAAAAATCAGCGCAGAAGGGACCTTGTCCGGCCTGCAACTCATTGATATTGATGCCGATGGCCGAAAAGAGATATTGGTTTCGTCCTTTGATATTGGCGTATCACAAATAATTGGCGCTTTATTATCCGGCAGTATCGACCAAGATGTTTTTGTGTTTGTGTTGGATTCGAACGACCAATACATCGAAGACCCGCTATTTTCCGAAGAAGTCGATCTCAATTTTAGTCTGTCGTCAGGCAGTACCGGCCAACCGATTGTTTTGTCCGCTGATTTAAATGGAGATGGGATCAAAGAGATCATGTTGTCTGCTAATGACCGAAGATTGGCTATATACCGAGGAGAAAAAAGTAAAAAAATGTTTCGCTCTCGAGCCAAGCGGCACCGAATGTCGCTTCCTCAAAATGGGTCAATGGTATCCGCGGTCGACCTTAATAATGATGATCGCCAAGAAATTATCGTTCACTACGGGAAACAGGATGAGCAGGCTTTGCGTCGTAGAGTGGTTATCCTATCGGCCAAATAAACTCGCTCAAAACCTCACTATCCAATTAACATTTGCTAGCTCGTCGGCAAGGCGATCGATCAGCGCTTTTTTGCTCGCTTACCAGGAAAAACTGGCTATTTGGTTTGTAACAGCATAAAACCCGCCCTAGCTAATAATCGTTGCTATACTTAATTATTATTCATTGGCTAAAATGTTCAACTAATGTCAACCCAGATCATTCGTGAAAAAGTACAGGTAGGGAAGCTTCAAGTAGGCATGTATGTCTGCGAACTTGATAGACCGTGGTTAGAAACCCCTTATCCGTTGCAAGGATTTAGTATTCAGTCGGAAGCTGAAATTCAAGATTTAATGAATTTCTGCGAATTCGTATTTATCGATATCCGAATAACACAAGAAAACGAGCTCAAACTGCTGCAACAAGCCAATAAACCAACTTTCTCCAAGCACGACCAACGAATCATCCATCAAGTGGCCTACAATGATAGCGCCTCAATGGAAAAGGAATTGCCAAAAGCCAAGCATGATTTTGATGCGTTCTCTTTGAATACCGAAAAGTTAATCGAAAATATCAAAAATGGCCAAAGTTTGGATTTATTAGAATTTAGAGAAGCGGCCAAACAAATGGTTGAAAGTGTCATCCGAAATCCGGATGCGGTGCTCTGGTTAGTGCGTTTAAAACACAGCAACGATTACATGTATCAGCACTCGTTGCGTTGCTCGGTTTTAGCCATCGCCTTTGGTCGCCAGTTAGGTATGACCAAACGACAACTCAATAACTTGGCGATAGGGGCTGCATTAATGGATATAGGCAAATTGAAATTGCCAAAAACCTTATTAAATCGTCCAGGGAAGCTTTCCAAAGAAGAATTCGAAATGATACAAGATCATGTGCAATTGAGTATTGAAATGATCACGGAAAGCGGCAAAGATTCGAAGGATGTACTTGATATGGTTGCTACCCATCACGAGCGAATGAACGGTAAAGGCTACCCAAATCAGTTAGCGGGAGCGGATATCCCGCTTTTTGGCCGAATTGCAGCTATAGTTGACTGCTATGATGCAATGTCCACTAATCGTTCATACGCTTCAGCTATTTCACCTGCCGAAGCCGTTAGGAAGCTTTATGAATGGCGAGCGATTGATTTTCATCCGGCTTTGGTCGAAGTGTTTATCCAAGCTTTGGGCATCTATCCTGCCGGTTCGTTGGTGGAGTTGTCGACGGGAGAGGTTGGAGTGGTGATGTCGGAGTATCGTTCGCGGCGACTACGTCCTTGCATCATGTTAATTCTCGATCGGGATAAGTGTATGTACAGCGATTTTCCAACTATCGATTTGTATAAAGCCGTTGAGACAGAGGCTGGAGAGCCTATCAATATTAAACAAAGCCTAGAACCAGGCTCTTATGGGATCGACCCAAGTGAATTACTATTAGGTTAATATGAGTCTTAATTCCACAGTCGAAAATAGCCAACAAAGAAAAAAACTGTACCAGTGTTTGCAGTCTCATTTGGATCTCGCAGAAAAAGACAATCGGCAAATTGCGTTAGTTCTCATTAAAATTCAGGAGCTAAAGTTTCTGGAAGTGAATATCGGCTTTTCGGCGTTAGAACTGGTATCAAAAAGAGTGCAAGCAAGGCTCTTATCGAGCACTCGAGATCATAACTTAGTATTGCAAACGTCGTTAGATAGCTTTTTAGTGATCATTCCCAAAATGCTCAACAAAGGCCATCTCAATATTGTCGCTGAACGCCTCGTTCGAGAAATAAGAGCAGCGATTAAAATAGAACAAGAAACCATCGAATTGGCCCCTTCAATTGGAATAGCTTCTTCAGAAAGTTGCCAAAATTGCGGCGAAACACTTTATCAAAATTCGCTAATAGCACTTGAGAATGGCAAGTTACTCAATAACCGTTGTGCTATTTTTGAGCCTGAATTTAAGCAACATATGAAGAAAGTGTGGGACCTTAAAAAGGATATTGAAGTCGCTATTCACGACAACCAGTTTGAATTGTATTTTCAGCCAAAAATCGGATTAAAAAGAATGGACGTTCATGGCGCAGAAGCATTGATTCGTTGGAATCATCCTGTGTATGGCATGGTCAGCCCGCTCGACTTTATTCCGGTTTCGGAACAATCGGGACAAATTCACTCGATCACTCAATGGGTGATTAAATCGGCTGTTCAGCAGCTGGCAAAAATTATCGAATTGATACCCGACTTTAGACTGTCGATTAACATCTCAGCCAATAATTTGGACTCAACCGATCTCATGTTATTGTTAGAAGACTCCCTTTCTATTTGGGATGTTCCTGCTCACCACTTAATTATTGAAGTGACAGAAACCACCATTATGAGTGACGCCAAGTCATCATTACATCAATTAAAAAGGATCAGAAAGTTAGGCGTTGGTGTTTCAATCGATGATTTTGGTACCGGCTATTCATCGCTGGCTTATTTTAAAAGTATTCCAGCCACTGAACTAAAAATCGATAAATCATTTGTCGATCACTTACTCAATAATTCAGAAGACCGACATATTGTTTCCTTGATCATCTTTTTAGCTCGCCGCTTTAATCTGGAAGTCGTTGCAGAGGGAATCGAAACAAAGGATGTGCTCGATGAAATTTGCAATTTGCAATGTGATTACGGCCAAGGTTTCTATTTTTCCAAACCACTACCCTATCAAGATTTTATCTCATGGGTTGAAAACTTCGGTTCGATCGAGTAGATTTATACCCGTTATCAATGAAGATGCAGGATTCAGCAAGGCTAGAAACAGCCAGATTTGAGGCGAGGAATTTTAGGGCTAGTCATTCTAGCGCAAAATTTCTCAACAAAGAAGATGGTTGTTTATAGCCTTGCCCTCCGGGTGCTCAGCTAGAAAACTTGACCGGCATTGCCACTCTTGGTAAGGACTAGTCATTGCCTTCGAGTGGCGCTTTGTCCAAGCTTCCTAGCTGAACACTGAAACCTGCATCTTCATTGATAACGGGTATAGCCATTGATAACGGGTATAGAAGTGGTTTTTACTTCTAATCTACCTAACTCTTCGCAAGGTTCTCCTTATGTCTTCCAACGACAATAATAAAAGCTATTGGAAAGAAAACCTAAAACTGATCGCCGTTTGTCTTGTCATTTGGTTCACGGTTTCTTTTGGTTTTGGCATTTTTCTAGTCGAACAATTAAACGAATTTAACTTTGGCGGATTTAAATTGGGTTTTTGGTTTGCCCAACAAGGCGCTATTTATTCATTTTTAATACTTATCTTTTTTTACATTTATCGAATGAACCAACTCGATAAAAAATATCAAGTTAACGATTAGGAGCGCGGTCATGGAACTACAAACGCTCACCTTTTTATTAGTCGGTTTATCGTTTGCACTTTATATCGCGATTGCAATATGGGCAAAGGCCGCATCCACTAAAGAATTTTACGTCGCAGGCGCGCACGTTCATCCACTATTTAATGGCATGGCTACTGCCGCTGACTGGATGTCTGCGGCATCGTTTATTTCGATGGCGGGTTTGATTGCTTTTTCCGGCTATGATGCGTCGGTTTATCTTATGGGCTGGACCGGTGGTTACGTGTTGCTGGCTATGCTACTCGCCCCTTATTTACGTAAGTACGGTAAGTTTACGGTGCCAGAATTTATCGGCGAGCGTTATTATTCTAAAATCGCTAGAATTGTCGCGGTCTTATGTCTTATTTTTATTTCGTTTACCTATATTGCCGGACAAATGCGCGGCGTTGGTATCGTCTTTTCTCGTTTTCTTGAAGTCGATATTATCACCGGTTTATTGATTGGCATGAGCATCGTTTTTGTCTACGCGGTACTTGGCGGCATGAAAGGCATCACCTATACCCAAGTGGCGCAGTATTGTGTTTTGATCTTTGCCTATACAGTACCGGCGGTTTTTATTTCTCTACAGCTAACGGGTAACCCTATTCCGCAAATTGGCTTTGGCAGCAGTTTGCTTAATGAGTCAACTTACATGCTGGATAAATTAGATCGGGTGGTCACCGATTTAGGATTTAACGCTTATACTGAAGGCAGCATGAGTACCATCAATTTATTTTTTTTAACGTTAGCACTAATGGCTGGTACTGCCGGTTTACCGCACGTGATTGTGCGTTTTTTTACCGTACCTAAAGTTTCCGATGCAAGAAAATCCGCAGGTTATGCGCTGTTTTTTATCGCTCTACTCTATACTGTAGCACCAGCAGTAGCGACTATGTCTCGGCTCAATCTAATTGAAACGGTTAATGGTGAAACTTCACAGGGAAATGAATATAAAAGCATGCCGCAATGGTTTAAAACTTGGGAAAATTCCGGTCTTCTCGGATGGTACGATCATAATGGTGATGGCAAAGTTCAATATGCCAACGGAGCAGTCATTAACGGTAAATCGCCTGTGTTTGACGAGCAGAGAGGGCAATATGGCGAACGCGTAATTACCAATCCAAGCGAAGGAAAAATCACCACTGGCGCGCCATTTGCCAACGAACTTTATGTCGATCGAGATATTATGGTGTTGGCTAATCCAGAAATCGCAGGATTATCAAACTGGGTGATTGCATTAATCGCCGCTGGTGGTATTGCTGCGGCACTTTCGACTGCCGCTGGTCTTTTGTTAGTCATTTCTTCGTCGATTTCACATGACTTATTAAAGAGTACCTTTGCCCCAAACATTTCCGAAAAACAAGAACTACTGTACGGCAGGATTGCCATCACAGTGGCCATTTTGATTGCCGGCTATTTGGGCGCTAATCCGCCTGGGTGGGTGGCGGAAACCGTTGCGATGGCTTTTGGCCTAGCTGCTTCTTCATTATTCCCGGTCATTTTATTGGGGATTTTTAGTCAACGAGTTAATCGTGCCGGTGCAATATCGGGCATGTTAAGCGGACTGATTTTTACTTTTTGTTATATTATTTATTTCAAAGGCGTTTTTATACAACCTTTTGCCGAAAATATTGAAGCCAATTGGTTATTTGGTATTAGTCCTCAAGGAATTGGCGGCTTAGGTATGTTATTAAATTTTTCGATTGCGCTAACGGTTAGCTATTTTGGTGAGCCACCGCCAAAAGAAATTCAAAGCATGGTTGAAAGTTTGCGGATCCCTAGACGGATAGCGTCTTCATAGAAAAGGACTGGATAACGGGTATAAATCATGGATTTGAAAAACTAATTTGGAAAACTCGTTTTACCATTCGAAGGGCATTGAGTAACTTCCACCGGTAGCTTACTATTTTCCTTGATCCAACACTCTTTATACATGGAACAATAACAAATTTTCATTTTCATTTTGTGCACATTTCTGTGAAATGCCGGCACGATTTCTTTATCCGTTAGATGCACTAGAGTAATCGTTTCGCCTGCTTGAATTTGTCGGCCGTTCCAAAGGCCGCCAGTGGTAATATAAGATGGCTCTTTACTGGCTAATATTTTTATCGCTTGCCGCCAATTCGACACGTCTTTACCATCGATTTTTACCTCAACAGTTTGAACTCTAGCGGGACCAAGCCCCGAATTAGTTAATAAGCGTTCATAGCCGTCTCGATTGGTATTGGCTAATTCAATATAAGGTTCTACCGATAAACGCTGATACTCTCGATTAGAACGCTGCTCAACCACCGCTATCCACACCGCCACAACCGCAGTGACTAATGCGGAAATGGATAAAAAATGATCAGCGGAAAATTTTTTCATAATATGTTTACCGAACGAATCAATCGTTTCTTAGTTAAGTTCTATCAAAATGTAAAAGGTCTAAAATGACCAATAAGTCGAGAATGTTACCGGCTAATAGATAAATTTGCTAGATTAATTGTTATAGTTAAGCTAGAAGAAAGTGCAAAATCTTATCTCCCCAGTTAAACAAATAGATGCTTATTATGAATACACTTTACATTACTGGCGCTGGAGTAAGCGCTGAAAGCGGCATACCCACTTTTCGAGGACAGGACGGCTATTGGACCATCGGCAGTGTTAACTATACGCCGCAGGAAATGGCAACTCGACATATGTACCAAACTAATCCGCTTGAGTTTTTGCGCTGGTATTATCATCGCTTTGCGACTTATCGAAATCATGGTGCCAATGAAGTACATCATTGGCTAGCAGATAAAAATTTAATCACCCAAAATATCGACGGACTGGATGCCAAGGCTGGCAATAAAAACTATATTGCGGTCCACGGACGCCTTGATCAAATGACTTCATTTCACCATCAGGGCGATGATGTGGAGATTATTGAAACGCCATGGAATAAAGTGCAAACTGAAAATTTGGACGAATCATTATTAAACCTATTTAGGATTGAAAATCGGCCAAAAGTCAATTTTTCTTATAAACCACTGGTGCTGCTTTTTGATGAATATTACACCGAACTTTATAGAATTAGTGAAGCGCAGCAGCGAATGGTTGACGCGGATAGAATCATATTTATCGGTACTTCATTTAGCGTTAATATTACCCAGATGGCGCTCGACATTGCACAATCTCAAAATACACCGATAGAAGTCGTCGATCCGAATCCCGTCGAGGTCGCTTATCAGAATGTTATTTACCATCCGATGAAAGCGTCCCAATATATTAAAGAAAATGCATGAAAAGCTAATAATTGCGACCGACATCATAAAATAACCACTTTTCCACTCTTTGTTGCCCGTATTTACTAATATAATAAGCAAGTTTAAAATTCCCTTGAAACGGTACTTTGTGACTAAGGACAAAATAATGATAAAAAATCTCAAGCAACTTTCGTTAGTATTCTTGGCTTGTGTGGCCCTTTTTTCTTGTGGCGACAATGATGATAGTGGCGAGAAAGAGCAGAAAGAAAAATTTTATACAGCGAAGGATGTTCAACCAGCGCAAATGGAGGGTTCGTCAGCTTCTGCTGGAACTCACTCGACAGAATATCGTTGGTCAGATTATATTGCACTGCATTCCCAAGGTTATGTTTCGAGAAAATCTAATATTAATATCGCTTTTTTTAGTCCCGTAGTCGACGCTAATACTGTTGGTCATTCCGCAAGAGACTTTATTGAAATCAAACCTGCCATTGATGGGGAAATTGTTTTTATAAGCCCACGAGAAATCGAAATTCAGCCTTCTCGCTCTTTGCCTTCTGGACAAGAATATCAAATACGATTAAATACTGAAGGATTGCAGGGGTTCCCAAAACAACTCGATCACTATCGATTTAATGTGAGTGTAATCAAACAGGCATTCGAAATGATAATCGATGGCTTGACCGCCGCTGAATCTGGAGAAAGTGTCACCATGAGCGGGCGTATTACTACTGCGGATAAAGATGACGCGCTCAAAGTGGAACAAATTTTATCGGCGAATTATTTAACAAAAAAAATGACAATCGAATGGCAGCACGAGATCAATGGTAAAAGCCATCAGTTCTTAATAAAAAATATTAAACGTCAAAAAGAAGAGCAAAAACTTCAATTGGTTTGGAATGGTCAAGCCATCAATGTTAACGATCAAGATTCTCGCCTAATCGACATTCCGGCAATTGGTGAATTTAAGGTGGCTAGCATTCGAGCTGTGCAATCCGATCGCCAGCAAATCGATATCAGCTTTACAGAAAAATTGTCTAGTGAACAAAATATTGAAGGATTGGTTTCGCTCAGTACTGGTGGATTTAGAGTGCGCCAAGAAGGTAATTTGCTGAAATTATACCCCGATAACATTCTGTTGGGTGAAGTCAAAGTGACTATTGATCAAGGGATCAAAAACAAAAACGGATTTAAACTAGGAACCAACATTTCCTCGACATTAGTTTTTTTGAGTGAGAAACCTCAGGTGAAATTCGTTGGTAAGGGAGTTATTTTACCTAATAATAAAACTCTGCAAGTGCCTTTTGAAGCGGTTAACGTCAACTCAGTGCAAATTAGCGCCTTTCAAATATTTGAAAATAATATTGGTCAATTTTTTCAAGCCAACAACCTTTCGCAAAATTATTCGAGCGAGCGGGTTGGACGTCATCTTTGGCGTAAAACCATTGCCTTGGGCAGTCCAGTGCAAGATTCGTGGAATCGTTATCAGTTGGATGTATCTGAATTACTCGAACAATTTCCCGGCGCATTATTTAGATTAACCTTATCAATTAACCGTTCAAATTCTTTATTTTCATGCTCGAAAGAAGAAAACTTAGTGCCAGTTGCCAAAGAGCAACCGCTGCGGAATAATGAAGAAGAGTATGTGACTGAGGCCAGTAATTGGGATTATTCAGAAAATTACTATAACAGCGCGCAAGTAAAGTGGAATGATCGCAATAACCCATGCAAAGATGCCTATTTCCGCTACGCTAACAATGTTGAAAGCAGTCGAAATTTTTTGGCCAGTAACATTGGGATAATCGCCAAACAAAATGATAGCAAAAAAATTATATTAGCCACTACAAATTTACAAACAGGACAACCATCGCCGAAAGTTGATATCGAAATTTATAATTATCAACAACAACTGATTCAACAATCAAAAACTGATGACCAAGGATTAGTCGATATTCAACTCGATTCGACGCCTTTTTATGTCAAAGCGAGTAAAGGAAAACAAGCCGGTTACTTAAAGTTATCTGCAGGACAGGCGTTAATGACCAGCCATTTTGATGTCGGTGGAGTTAAGGTAAAATCGGGAATAAAAGGGCGACTTTACGGTGAGCGAGGCGTTTGGCGACCCGGAGACGATATTTTTCTGACGTTTGCACTGCAAGATAAAGAGCAACGCCTACCAGAAGGTCATCCAGTTACCTTAGAATTTTTTAACCCTAAAGGCCAATTAATTTCCAGTCAAACCAACAATAATCCAGTGGATGATTTTTATCGCTTTAATTTATCTACTGAAGATAATGCGATGACCGGCAATTGGAAGGCGATCGCCAAGCTCGGTGGCACCCGATTCAGTAAAACACTTAAAATCGAATCAGTTATTCCCAATCGATTAAAGGTGGAATTAACCAGTCAAGATGAAATCTTACTCAAGTCTAAAATGCCAGCAAAAATCGATTTATTTTCTCAGTGGTTACATGGTGCTAAAGCATCGAAGCTAAAAACCGATGTTAACGTTCGATTAACATCGATGAAAACGCGTTTCAAAATATTTCGAGACTACCAATTTAACGACCCAGCAAGAGTATTTCAAAGTGAAAAACAAGAAATTTACAAAGGCCAGCTCGATGAAGAAGGACGAGTATCATTTAATGCATCCTTGAAGCCGAAAAATCAATCACCCGGCATGTTAAGAGCGACCTTTACTACTCGAGTATTCGAAGACAGCGGTGCATTTAGCTCGGAAAGTCAAAGCCTGCCATTCCATCCGTACGATCAGTATGTTGGCATTAAACTGCCCAAAGGCGATGCTAAAAGAAATATGTTATTAACCGATACCAAACACAAAGTGAGTATTGCAAGTTTAATGGCGAGCGGTGAAAAATCTTCTCTTGATCAAGTCGATGTGACTCTTTATAAAATTAACTGGAAATGGTGGTGGGATAAATCCGGCGAATCACTGGCCAAATATGCCAGTGCTTATAGTAATGATCCATTGCAGCGAGCAACCATTAGCACCAAGGATGGTTTAGGTGAATGGGAATTGGAAGTAAAATATCCCCAGTGGGGACGTTATATGGTGCGTGTTTGCGATCGAAAGGGCGGACATTGTAGTGGGCAAATCTTTTACATTGATTGGCCTGGCTGGGCTGGGCGGGCTGCCGATCAAAAAGGCGCCGGCGCATCGGTGATAAACTTGTCCACTGACAAGGAAAGTTATGATGTTGGGGAAACTGCGATTGTCAATTTACCGCCTTCCAAACAAGGAAAAGCGTTGCTCAGTATTGAGAATGCCAGTCAAGTGATCGACCGCTATTGGGTGGACTTAAACGAAAATAATACCCAAATTGCAATTAAACTGAATGAGGCGATGAGTCCAAATATTTATGTATCGGTGATGTTATTGCAACCGCACCAAGGTAAAAATAACGATTTGCCGATTAGACTTTACGGCGTCATTCCGATTATGGTTAATGATCCGGCAACCAATTTGTCTCCTGAAATAAAGGTTGCCAAAGAAATCGCGCCGCAATCGACCGCGGAAGTTTTGGTTTCAGAATCGCAAGGAAAAGCGATGACTTATACCTTGGCAATTGTCGATGAAGGTCTCTTAGGAATAACACGTTATCGTGCACCGAAACTACGTGACTATTTCTATCAAAAAGAAACTCTTGGCATTAAGACATGGGATGTTTTTGACGACGTGGTTGGCGCTTATGGTGGAGAATTGGAAAACATTTTAGCGCTAGGTGGTGATGGCAGTGAAAAAGATAAAAATGACCAGACGAAAAAGAAGCGTTTTCCACCGGTGGTTAAGTTTCTCGGTCCTTTTCATTTAGATGAGTTACAAACAAAAACTCACAAAATAGCCATTCCGCAATATCTAGGTGCGGTTAGGGTCATGGTGGTGGCCGGTTATCAAGGCGCCTATGGAACCGCGAGCGAATCTGTTTTTGTTCGCCAATCGGTTAACTTATTAGCGACCGTTCCACGAGTAGTTGGTCCGGAAGAAGCAGTAACTATTCCTGTCGCGGTATTTGTTAATGAACAAGCGCTTGGCGAGGTAACTATTACTGCCGAAGTCGATGATAAATTCGAGTTATTGAACAACAAGCCAATCAAACTAAATTTTGATAAACCCGGAGATAAACTCGGTTTTATCCGATTGAAGGTGAACTCGAGGCTTGGCAAAAGTCGATTGAAATTTACTGCCACCAATGGCAAGCATTCGAGTTTTCAGGAAGTTTATATTGACGTGCGTAGTGCAAATCCGATGACCTATCGCCAAAGCAAGACAATCTTACAAGAGGGGCAATCTTGGCAACACCTTTTCAAACCCCACGGCATGCCTTCCACTAACCAACTCACTGTCGAATTTTCGCGAGTACCGCCGCTCAATCTAGAATCGCGATTGAATTATTTGATCCGTTACCCGCATGGCTGTGTCGAGCAGACGACTTCATCCATATTTCCACAGCTTTATCTTGCTGATCTCATTTCATTGGAAGCGGCCCAGGCGGATCAAATTGAAGATAATATCGCCAAAGGCATTAATAAATTGCGTAGTTTTCAGTTGGCATCGGGCGGTTTTGTTTATTGGCCGGGCCAAAATTCAGTACACCAATGGGGCAATAATTATGTCGGACATTTTTTAGTTGAAGCCAAAGCCAAAGGTTATCAAGTGCCCCATTCAATGTTATCGGCGTGGGTAAGTTATCAAAAATTAGCTGCTGACAGATGGACTACAGGAGATGAACTGATCCAAGCCTATCGCTTATACACCTTGGCAATCGCCAATGAACCGGCAATAGGCGCAATGAATCGGCTGCGAGAACGGTCTCAAATCGACTCGATGAGCCGCTGGTATTTAGCGGCAGCTTACCAAAAAATAGGTCAAACCGACGCGGCAAATCAATTGGTCAATGCACTTGATTTATCCGTTAATAAATATCCAACCGCAGGTTTAACTTTAGGATCACCATTAAGGGATCAGGCGATTATATTACAAGCTTTATTATTATTAGATGATCAAGATAAGAGCGAAAAACTGGTGGCGGAAATTTCTCAAGCTCTTTCTTCCAATCGATGGTTAAGTACCCAAAGTACGGCTTATGCACTGAATGCAATGAGTGCTTACGTAACCGGAACCAGTGAAGAAGCTGTTATTGATCAATCGAATAACAGTTCTGGGCTAATAAAATCTGCTGCCATCAAAGCGGCGCTAAAAATCGCCGGACAGCCTGCGACAATCGTTGATAATCAATCGCCTATTTGGAAAAAGCCATTACTATTTAAAGATGGCGAAGAAAGTTTAATTGAGGTCAATAATCAAAGCCCTGGAAAATTATATGTGACTTTGCATTCACAAGGAATTCCCGCTCCCGGCGTTGAACAAGCTTCACAAAGCGGTTTGTGGATGAGTAACCAGTTTTTAGCGTCCGATGGCTCACCGATTGATGTCGCTCGCCTGACCCAAGGAACCGATGTTCAGCTGGTCGTTAAAATTCGTAATGATACTAATCGAGATTTCACAAATTTGGCGTTAACTCAAATTCTACCCTCGGGTTGGGAAATCCATAATAAACGCTTGCAAATCGACGGCGAATCGGCGACAAAAATAGACTATCAAGATATTCGAGACGACCGTATTTTGACTTATTTTTCTTTGAAAAAAAATCAAGAAAAGGTCTTCACGATTTCTATTAATGCCGCTTATTTGGGGCGTTTTTATCTACCCGCATTTAGTGTAGAAGCAATGTACGACGCTAGTCGTTATGCGCGCTCCAAAGGCCAGTGGATCGAAGTTGTTAAACAAGTGACACAAGCACAATAGCAACCGGATAGGAAACCTATTGTCTAACGAATAAAAACTATGTTACTGCCGCTTATTGAACGACTCAAAACGAAACCTCGTCGCTATTTTTATCTAATAGTGCTGGTCCTTTTGTCAATAAGCTATTGGGCTTGTTTACCCACTAGGCTTTTCGAGGTGCCTTATTCTTCGGTTTTACTGAGTGCTGACGGTCAATTACTCAACGCGAGGATCGCAAAAGATCAGCAGTGGCGATTTCCGCCAAGAACTCAAGTACCTGATAAGTTTAAGCAAGCAATCATAGCCTTTGAGGATAAACGATTTGAATCTCATATTGGAGTTGATTTTATTGCATTGATTCGCGCCATAAAAAGTAATTTGTCTTCTTCAAAGCGGATAAGCGGTGCTAGTACATTGACTATGCAAACTGTACGCTTGTCTCGTAACAATCCCGCCCGAACCTATTGGGAGAAAAGCAAAGAAATCATATTGGCCACTCGCATAGAATTTTCCTTCGGGAAAGATGAAGTTTTGGCGATGTATTCCGCTCATGCACCTTTTGGTGGCAATGTTGTTGGCTTGGAAGCGGCTAGCTGGCGTTATTTCGGGCGTGCGCCACAACAGTTAAGTTGGGCTGAAAGTGCGATGCTGGCGGTGTTGCCAAATAATCCTTCATATATTCATTTGGGGAAAAATAGGCAACGCCTGAAGTTAAAACGTGATCGATTATTACAGAAACTTTTTGACAATAAAACCCTGAGCAAACTGGATCTCAATTTAGCGTTAGTGGAAAAGCTACCGGAAAATAAGCTACAAATGCCACGGCTTGCTCCCCACTTGTTAGACACCTTGAGTCGTGGAGAATCAACCAATAAAAAGGCGGCTTTTTTTAGAACCAGTTTAGATTTTTCAATTCAAAAACAACTATCGCAAATGGTTTTTCAATATTCTAATCAACTGCAACAAAGAGGTATAGATCACGCCGCTGCGCTAATTATTGATAACAACGATTTTGCGGTAAAAGCTTACGTCGGTAATGGACGATACGGTAATCGTTTTCAAAGTGGTGATTCAATCGATCTAATTAGAAGAGCACGTAGTAGCGGCAGCATTTTTAAACCGCTTTTATACGCAGCAATGCTTGAGCACGGCGATATCATTCCGACAACCTTGGTGGCCGATCTTCCTACCCATTATAGCGGTTACGCGCCACAAAATTATGATCGCAGTTATCGTGGGGCGGTTCCGGCTAAAGTTGCGCTGGCCCAGTCGCTTAATATTCCTGCTGTACGACTATTGCAGCGTTATGGCGTTTCTCGTTTTTATGATTTTCTCACTCAACTAGGGTTAACGACTCTTCATCGGCCACCTTCAGAATACGGTTTGCCGCTTATCTTGGGCGGCGCAGAAACGACCCTTTGGGAAATGGCGCAAGCTTATGCCAACCTCGCGAGCATCGCAAAAAATCCATCGCAAACCAATTATCGTTCGCTCAATATCTTATTAGATGATCAGCAGCACGTTTCGTTAGAGAGTAAGAATGCGATTGAAATAGGTCAAGGCGCGGCCTGGTTAACGCTGCAAGCCTTGTTAGAAGTCAAACGACCCGGAAACGAAAACTTTTGGAAAAACTTTCAATCCAGTCAAAAAATCGCTTGGAAAACGGGCACCAGTTATGGTCTTAAAGATGGTTGGGCAATTGGCGTGACACAAAAGTGGACCGTCGCGGTTTGGGTCGGTAATGCCAATGGAGCAGGCGTGCCCAGTTTAACCGGTGTTGGCGCCGCGGCTCCTTTGTTATTTGATATTTTTAACCAACTCGACAAGAGCCTATGGTTCGAGATGCCTTATCATGGGCTGAAGGCTGTCACTGCTTGCAAGGAGAACGGTTATCTTTCTAACGGAAAATGCGAGGATGAAATTCAATGGATCCCAAAAAATAGTCATTTTGATCGGGTTACTCCACATCATTTAGAAATTCACGTCGAAAAAAATTCTGGTTGGCGAGTCACAGCCGAATGCGAACGAGTCAGAAATATGAAAACGATCAATCAATTTGTGCTGCCTCCTGGGCAAGAGTTTTATTATCAAAGAACTCACAGTCGCTACACCGCCATGCCGCCTTTCAGAGAGGACTGTCTAACGACCGCAACCGCAAATTCCGAAAGCCCGATGGCATTTATTTATCCTCAGAAAGGTACCCAAGTTTATATTCCAAGAAGTCTAGATGGCTCTCGCTCGCAAGTTATTTTTGAAGCGGTTCATCGCCAATCGGATACAGCAATATATTGGCATATCGATCAACAATATCTCGGTACCACGCAGGTTTATCACCAATTACCGGTCTCTCTCGATCCCGGCTGGCACCGGCTCACCATCGTAGATAATAACGGATTTAGTCTCAGCCAAAAATTCAAAGTTCTTGGAAAGCATTAAGGATATCTGTCTCTACCCCTTAAACTAATATCAAGCGAATCGAATTAATGCTATATTATTAGAAGTAAGATTTTAGCTAGCTAAGACGTTTGGCAAAACAGAATCGGCGAGACGGGTTTAGCAAAGCAGAATGAGCGAAGGGAGAATAAATTATGAATTTGGTGTACACCCACGAAAACTCGATAGCGGTACAATCGGCGAAGAATATTCTTGAAATGCGTGGTATCGATTGCTTTTACAAAAATGAGCACGGTAATACCATGGGTAGAGAATTTGGTATGTCAAACTTGCTAGAGCTTTGGGTAAAGAACAGCAAAGATTACGAAAAAGCGAAATCGATCATCGAAAAACAGATCGCCAGTTCAGAAGAAAAAACGAGCTGGATTTGTAACGAGTGTAACGAGAAAAACGAAGGCAATTTCGAAATCTGTTGGAAGTGTCAAACCGAAAAAAAGTCGAGTTAAATTTAATACTCGACGATGGAAAGCAGACAAATTGACCGTCGAATCAAATTTGTAGCAAAATATGTTAAAAAAATTGATGATTTGTAAAAAAAACAACTAGAATGATAAATATGGCTACTAATAAAAATAGAAAGAAGTTTTGCCTAAACAATCATTAATAATGAAAAAATTGAACGCGCTTACTTTTTTCAATAAGTTTATTTCAATTGCTGCACTATTATTCCTATTACCTTTTAATCTCAATGCAACCAGCAACTACGCAATAACTCTTGACGGTGATTGGCTTTTTTGTCCTGCCGAGCGATATATTGTCGAAGTTGATATTAGAGAATTGCAGTGTCAGCCGATCAAGCTACCAGGCGGCTGGGAATCGGTTAAAGCGGATTATGACGGTTTCGGATTGTTGATCACGCGCTTTTCCATTGATAGAAGTCACGAAACGGAGAATTTGGGTTTATTTGTTGGCCGAATTCGTGACGCAGACAAAACTTTTGTTAACGGTAAACTGATTGGCGAAACAGGCGAATTTCCACCGTTATTTCAAAAAGCAGTACTTTATTCTAGAACCTATCAAATACCCAATAATTATCTCAATTATGACAGCGATAACGTGCTTTCTATTTGGGTTTACAATGACGCACGACCAGGCGGTTTAAGTAAAAATCTTCCTGTTATTAGCGATTATTTTGAATTGTTGCAAAATCAGATATCGAAAAACTACCAAATGTTGATGTTTATTGTGGTGCTATTGGTTTTTTCGATATTTCACGCAATCTATTTTTATTTTCACAGACAAGCAAAAGAAAACCTCTATTTTTCGCTGTTTGTTGCAGCATGGGCCCTCTATCTTTACACCTTTAGTCATCTAGGACTTAGTTCTTCTTTAAGCCTTAATTTTTTATTTAGGGCTAACGTTGCTCTATTTTTTATCAATTTCAGTTTGTTTCCTTGGTTTATTTACGCGTTCTTTAATGAAACATTTCCTAAGATCATAAAAATAATTACCGGTTTTTCGCTCGCTATGGTGCCTCTGTGTTATTTCCTTCCTGAGCCCGGCATGTTGTATTGGCCGCTAGAAATTGTTGAATTATCGCTATTGCCTTTAATGGTGCTTGTGCTGGCATTTCTTTATCGCTGCGTTAAAGAAGGTCGTCCTTATGCCAAGAGAGTGACGTGGGTGATCATGCTTTACATTCTCTTTGGAACGGTTGATATCGTCGTCGATTTTGCTCAAATTAACTTAACTGGCAGCTTATGGCTTTTTGGCCCGTGGGCGTTAATTGTTTTGTCCTTTGCATTGACCTTTTTTGTTGCTCATAAAAATTATAGTTATTACCAAGATGCCACCGTCGATCGATTGACCTCTACTTTAAGACGAGACGAATTTATTCTCCGATTAAATCAGGAGATAGTACGAGCTCAGCGGGACAAAATGTATATGCTGGTGATGATGGTGGATATGGACAACTTTAAAATTATTAATGATCGATATGGGCATTTTCAAGGGGATAGAGTTCTAATACAAGTGACACAAGCGCTAAAAAAACGACTCCGACTTTTCGACCATATTGGCCGTTACGGTGGCGATGAATTTTGTATTTGTGCTGCATTCGAACAGAAAAACGAAGTTGAGGGTTTTGTTAACCGATTACATCAGGCGGTCAATGGATTATCTTTTAAGGTCGAGGAAAATGAACAAGAAATTAGTGCCACATTTGGCGCGGTTATTCAATCACCTTCAGAGAGAAAAATTGCTAGTCAGTTATTAGAGGAAGCCGATCAACTCTTAGTCGCAGCAAAATCTCAACACAAAGGGGAAATTCTTTGGTAAAGGCAAGACCTCGCTAGTGTAACTAATTTAATTTGACGACGTCCTAATTATTCAACCATATTTAATAGACAAAGGTATTCAGGATGAATCAACGATTTTTATTTATTTTCTCGGTTCTAGTTTTGACTATGAGTAGTTTGTTCATATCCGCCAGCTACGCAGAAAATGAAGCCGCGCCGGAGCAAATGAATCCAGAAAAACTTCGCGCTGCGATTGAACAATATTCCACAGATATTACAGTCAATAACAATGTAATAAGTTTTCGTTATCAAAACGTTACGCTTTATTGTATTTGGGATGCTAACGCTGACAGAATGCGCATTATCACTCCCATCGCAAACCTTTCGGATCTAGAGCCTGAACTGATCGTATTGGCTTTAAAAGCCAACTACCATACGGTTTTAGATGCTCGATACGCGATTGGCGATGATATCCTCTACTCTGTATTTATTCATCCCTTATCCCCTATCACCACCGCAGAGTTAGAGTCAGCGATTCGGCAAGTAGCAACCGCTGCGCTCACTTTTGGTAGCAGTTTTACCAGCGGCGAATTGGTCTTTCCAGGTAATAGCGCTGAGCCAGCTGGCAAGAAAAAAGTACGAACACTTTGATTTACTATTAGTTCATTGATTTACTATTAGTTCAATAGAGTAGCCGCTTTTTAATTGGTATTAAGGGGTATATAATTGATATATATCAATGATGGCTTGCCTTTAATCTTCTAAACTAGGGTTAAGTACTTTAGTCTTTCTCGATTAGAATGAATTGTACAAGATAAACGCTTTGATGGTATTTTTCTAACTTGAGAAATTCGTATCTTCTACCATTGAGGAGCTCAATCATGACCGCAATTAAAAAAATACTCGTGGATTTAGACCCCACTAAAGAAGAGCAACCAGCCCTTAAACGTGGCATTTATCTTGCTCAAAAATACCGTGCAAAATTAACCCTTTTTTTGGTCGCCTATAACCGCGGCTTGGTGTCGAATCTTTTTTTCGATTCAGAGCAACTGGAGGCCGCCAAACAAGGATTTATGAATAGCCAAAGACGGTGGCTACAAACCTATCAACAATCGGCAACAGACGCTGACGTTGAGTCGGAAATTGACATTGTTTGGGCTAAGCCAATTTATGAAGCAATCAATCTGAAAGCCGAACAGGGCAATTATGATCTAGTCATAAAATCCACTCATCGTCATCCTACAATTAATCGCATTTTCTTTACGCCAAATGATTGGCAGTTGTTAAAGACTTGTACTAAACCTCTTATTTTGGCTAAAAATAAAACGGGTGATAGGTACACAAATGTGATGGCAGCGATTGATCCTAGCCATCGGCATGATCATTCCGCCGACCTTGACCCCAAAATTCTGAGAACGGTTCGGGAACTGGTTAGTCATACTGACGGAAAAGCGCACGCGATTCATTGTTACGATCCGATTACCTATCAACTGTGGACAGATATTGGAATGGGTATGGGCGCTGGCATGGGACCAGCTGATTTTACTATGGGACAAGATAATTATGATCTCTACTTAGAGCAGCTAAAACAGAGCAACGAAAAGGAATTTCGTGATGCTATTGATGAAGTGAACTTTCCTGGGGAACATTTACACCTTGAAGAAGGCTACCCAGAGCTTGTCCTGCCAAAGGCAGTTAAAGCGCATAAGATTGATCTATTAGTGATGGGCACCAGTTATCATTCGGGTTTGATTGGCAGTACCATTGAAAAAATTCTTGATGATGTCGATTGCGACGTGATGGCGGTAAAAGTTTAGAAATTTAAATAGAATCCCTCTCCAATCAAAGGAGAAGGATTCAGCGATTTCTTATCGACAACTAATTCTTTAAACTTTTATAAACTTGGCGAGTCATTTTTTCGGTGGTAATAAATGACCAGCTCCAATCTTTATGGTATTTCGACAATGGATTTAACTTTACCACTTGCTCTTCGCTTTTTCCTTGGGCAATTAGCTTACTAATCTTATTTTTGCTATCAATTAACATAGAAACTGCTTGCTCTAGCTGACTCTTATTCGCTAATGGCCCATGTCCAGGAATAATTTTAGTCTGGTCATTGCTCAAAGATATCATTTTTTTCTGTGCTGCAATGTATCCATTAACACTTCCGCCATTATTAAGATCGATATAGGGAAATATACCATTAAAAAAAGTATCGCCAGTGTGAATAACATTTGCATTTTGATAATGGATGACGGCGTCGCCATCGGTATGTGCTTTTTCAACATGAAAAATACGCGCACTTTCGCCATTTAAATGAAAGCTCATCGCGTGAGAAAATGTAATCACTGGCAATGCAGACTTTGGCATAGGTTTTTTACCGTTTTTGCTGGTTAGCTCCTTGGTCAGCATATTAATTCTCAAATTATCGTGCGCGACTATTCGGGTACCATCGTCGCCAATGCTTTTATTATTGCCCGTATGGTCACCGTGGACATGAGTATTGATTAAAAAATCTACTGGTTTGTTGGTAACGCTCTTAATTGCCTTTTTCATGCGATCTAAAAGTGGAGGCATTGAGTCATCGATCATGACGACGCCGTCATCTCCGATGGAAAGACCGATATTTCCGCCGGTAAAACCACCGACACCAGAAATCATATAAATTCCAGGTGCAACCTCGGTAGTTGCAAAGCTACGGCCATCTTTTGGTATTTCTTCGGCAAAAGATGCTAGAGAAAATATAAAGGTTGAACTCAATACTACTAATTGGAAAATTTTTTTCATTGTTCTATGCTCCACAATAAGAGAAACTCATAGTTCTAAATTAGAGGGTTTGAAAACAGCTAAGACCGTAACACCGCTATTTGCTAACTACAATAGACAGATGGGTATGAGTTTTCGCTAATTCTTATTATTTACAAATTAAATCTCATTGCGAGATTTTGCAGGGTGATAACACCGACATAAACAATTCAACTTTCTTAAGGTAAGTACGATGAAAATAGCTTACAAAATCTTTTTGCTCATTTTTTTAAGTTTTTCGATGACTGGCTGCAATAACCCGTTGCCTGAATTTAAATTAACCTACCAAGGTGTTTGGGTTAATCAAAACACTTTTCTTTCGATTAGTCGGCAAGGCCGGGTGGAGTATGAAAAGGGAGAAGGGACCTTCACTACTAAAATTAGTGGTCCAATTAAAGAATTCACCCACACAGGATTTTCCGTTGGCTTTGGATTTCTAGCAGCGGATTTTGTTGTCCAGCAACCACCTAAAGAAGTCGGCGGACATTGGATTATGAAGGTTGATGGTTCGCTATTGACTCGTAAGTCTCAAAATAGCCAATAACGACGAATTAGAAAAACGAGGATCGAACGGAATATTTCGAGGTCACTATCGTTTAACTCAGATAGCAGACGTTGTTTTGCCATTCCTAGCTCTCCTCAGAAATACTTTTTAACACCTTCATCCGAAACTTGCTTGACATATTATGTCAAGCTTGATATCTTAAGTGACATATTATGTCGAAAAGCATTAATACTAACAAACAAGGAGCTCATATGAGTTTGTTACCTAATTTATCCAAAAGGCTGTCGGAGTACCAATACAAGGAGCACCGATTCAGTTGCTTGCCGATGCCAGGCGAGCAAGACGTTTTACGAGTTGAAGTATCTTCATTGGAAGAAATGCCTATTTTTGTCACGGTAACTGAAACTCAAATTCTGTGTATTTCCTACTTGTTTAGCAAAGAAGAAATTCACTCGGATAAAACGGCAGAGCTAAATCAATATATGCTCGAATTGAATGTTCCGATGCCGCTGACCGCATTTGCCATCATCGACGATTATTATTCAGTGTTTGGTGCGCTTTCTAGGGGCTCCACTCTTGATAGCATTTGCGACGAGTTAGTGACCCTTGCGCGCAACTCTTCAGATAGTTTGCAAGCACTAGAAGAATTTATAAAATGACCTGAATCCTGTCATCCTAAATTAAAAAAGGATTTTTATTCATCACACAATGAGGAAAAAATTATGAATATTATTACAAAACTATTAACCGCTATTCGAGGCAGCGCTAGAGAAATTGGCGAAGCAGTGGTCGATACCCAATCAATGAGAATTTTTGAGCAGGAAATTCATGACTCTAAGGAAAATTTAGCGGAAGCTAAAAGCGGGCTGACTGAAATTGTCGCAAAAAAAATGGCTGCGGAACGAAAATTAAATGGACTTAAAGCTGAAATAACCGAAAACGAAGGTTATGCAGTTAAAGCGCTGGAACAAGAAGACGAGGCGTTAGCATTACAAGTTGCTGAAAAAATCTCTAAATTGGACGCAAAAGCTGAAAACTTAGCGAGCGACTTAAACAGTTATGAGAAAAACGTCGATATTCTTAAATCTCAGATTCAAGAAGCGGAAAAAATCATTGCTGAGCACGAACGAGAGCTTGCCATGGTGAAAACAAGAGAATCTGTGCAACAGGCCACTAAATCAGTGACGCAAACCATTTCGACCAATGAGTCGGCAATTGGCTCCGCTCGTGATTCGCTAGAAAGAATTAAAGAAAAACAACAAAACGAGCAAGACCAGTTAGACGCAGGTATTCAATTACGTAAAGATATGGACGGCGACGATTTAGATAAAAAATTGAAATCCTCTGGTATCAAAACCGAAAAACATACAGCTGAGTCAGTACTTGCTCGATTGAAGAAAAAATAGAAAATATTTTCCACTTCGGTAGCTAGAAGGAAAAGTGAGCAAGGAAGCTTAAGTTTTTTACCTGAAATTATAAATAAAAGTGATTTATTGAAATCGATATGAAAAGTAAACAGCCAGCGCATTGGAAAAACGAATCGAAAGCAATCAAAGCGACTCAAATTGCTTTCGATATTTCGACTGAAGCGCAAAAACAGCTCAAACTAAAAGCTATTCACAACGATCTTTCTCCATCGGATCAGATGCGCCAAATACTGGGTTTGCCAAGTAAGAAGCCGGTTAGACCACGATTAACGATTTCTCTGTCTGAACATGACTATCAAATTCTAGCGGATCAATATGGATTGGAACCAACGGACAAATTAGCTATCAAAGAAAAGGCCGCTAATGCAATTATTAAAAATGTGATGAGTTAGGCACCCAATTGAATAAGCTGGTAATTAACAAACACTCATTGAGTGGCTTCAAGCTTCTATTGTTTATGATTGCTCTGATGTGGGTGCTGGAAATCGTTAACTTGGCGTTCGATCACCAGCTTAAACAACTCGCTTTAGTACCTAGGCGAGTTGATAGTTTGTTTGGAATACTGGGAATGCATTTTCTTCATTGGAATATCCCACATTTGCTAGCAAATACGTTACCATTAGCGATTCTAGGATTTCTAGTCTGCTTAAATGGCAAAGCATGGCAGGTTACTTTGAGCATCATGCTCATTACCGGAATATTAGTCTGGCTATTTGCCCGAAATGGCAATCATGCCGGTGCTTCTGGATTGGTATTAGGCTATTGGGGCTATTTGCTAAGCAATGCGTTTTTTGAGCGAAGTTTCAAAAACATTGCTTTGGCAATATTTACCATTTTGATATACGGCGGCATTGTTGTTAGTTTGGTAAACTTCCGTGATGGCGTAAGTTTTGAAGGACATATATTTGGTTTTATTGCAGGGATAGTGAGTGCTCGAATATTTCGAAAGAAACTGAATTAGAAAATAATTATAAGGAGTTCATTTATGGAAGCATTCTTATCGCATATTAGCGCATTTCCGACTGTTTTCTATACAGTAGCACTCGGTGTTGTGATCGGCTATTGGCTTATTGTTATGCTTGGATTGTTCGATTTGGAATTTTTGGACGTAGACGTTGATATGGACTTTGATGCCGATGTCAGCCAAATTGGCGGCGTTGCGGGTGTATTATTTTCATTTGGCTTAACCGGCGTGCCAGTAACCATCGTTTTTTCATTCCTGATGCTTGATAGTTGGCTTATTTGCTATTTATTAAGCCGTTTTATTCCATTTCTAGGTGACTGGCTTTCTTGGATTCAAACACTGGTTAACATTTCAATAATAATAGTCAGTTTTTTGATATCGATTCCGATAACAGCGCAGATGATAAAACCACTTAAACGGTTTTTTCGTAAATTAAATCAAGCTCCCATTGCGATTTCAATAATTGGTAAATCCTGTAAAGTTCGTAGTAGCAGGGTAGATAAAGATTTTGGTGAAGCAGAATGTCTACATCAAGGGGCCAGTTTAATAATAAAAGTTAGGTCTGTGGGAAAAGAAACCTTTTCTACACGAGATACTGTATTTATTATCGAACACAATAAAGAAAATGACACTTTCGTCGTTGTTAGTGAAAATAAATTCATGGAACAAATGAAATAATGAAATCATTTCGTTCCTAAATCGTTTCAATAAAGTTGATAAATTATAGGAGTTAGAACCAATGGATAGTGAATTGTGGAGTTTGATAGGTAGTGTCGTCGGAATCGTTTTAGTCATCGGTCTCGGGACCGGCGTATTGCTGAGCGCCTTTTATAAGAAAGTCGCCCAGGGTTACGCAATGATCGTTAACGACATGTCATCGAAACCTAAAGTACATTTTACTGGTGGAATGGTAATACCGGTAATTTATAAAATGGAAATAATGAAAATTTCTTTGATTACGCTTGAGATTGATCGTAGGGCAAACGACGGACTAATTTGTAAAGATAATCTCCGAGCAGATATTACCGTCGCATTTTATCTGAGAGTCAATGAAACTCGAGATGATGTTCTAAGGGTCGCTAAATCGATTGGTGTGGACCGAGCATCCGATAAGGCTGCCGTGAATGAGCTATTTAATGCTAAGTTCTCAGAAGCTCTAAAAACAGTCGGAAAAAATATGATGTTTTTGGATCTATTTGAAAACCGAATACAGTTTCGCGAAAAAATAATTGAAGTAATTGGCGATGATCTAAATGGCTATATATTAGAAGATGTCGCGATTGATTATTTAGAGCAAACTCCCAAAGCACAGCTCGACCCAACCAACATTCTCGATTCACAAGGTATCAAAAAAATTACCGAAATTACAGCGACACAAAATGTTGAAACGAATCGATTGGAAAAAGATGAAGAATTAGCGATTACTAAAAAGAATGTTGAAACCCGTGAATCGATGTTAGCACTCGAACGGCAACAAATTGATGCTGAATCAAAGCAAGAGCGTGAAATTGAAACAGTAAAAGCACGCGAGCAAGCTGAAACCAAAAAAGTTCAGGAAGAAGAGCGCTTAAAGGCCGATCAATCTACCATCGAAACAGATGAGCAACTCGCCATTCGCGATCAAGTTAAAATGCGACAAATTGAAGTCGCTGAACAAAATCGTGAACGAGCTGTTGTGATCGAAAAAGAACGAGTGATACGTGCACAACAAATGGAAGCTGTTAATCGAGAAAGGGAAGTGGATCTTTCGATTATTGATAAAGATAAGGCGCTAGAAGAACAAAAGAAAATTATTGCACAAACTATTAGTGAACGAATTGCAGTAGAAAAGAAAGTTGCACAAGAAGAAGAAAGAATCAAGGAAGTGCAAGAAGTCTCCGAAGCCGATCGTTCAAAGCAAGTGAAAATTCTTGCGGCAGAAGCAATCGCGCAGGAAGGGTTGGTACAAATGGTTAAGCAAGCTGAAGCGGAAGAGCAGCAGGCGGTGCATAAATCACGAGAAATCAACTTATTGGCCCAAGCTGAGTTAGAAGCCTCTGCAAAACGCGCAGAAGCGGATAAGAAACTCGCTGAAGGATCTCAGGCAACTCAAGCTGCTAGTGGTTTGGCGGAAGCACATGTTATGGAAGCCAAAGCAGACGCCTTTGAAAAAGAAGGGTTAGCGGAAGCAAGGGTACAAGAAGCCAAAGCTGATTCTTCAAGAAAAGAAGGTATCGCCGAAGCAAATGTGCTGGAAGAAAAACTAACCGCAGAAGCACGCGGTAACGAAGAGTTAGGTAAAGCCGAAGCAGTCGCAACCAAAGAAATTGGTTTAAGTACTGCCGATATTCTTCGAGAAAAAGGCAAAGCAGAAGCCGATGCCTTAGTTGAAAAATTCGCCGCTATGAATAATATGGATACCTCGTCACGCGAATTTGAAGAATTCAGATTGAATTTAGAATTCCAGTTGAAAGAAGTATTAGCATCAATTGAAGCGAACAAAGAAATATCGAGTGACCAAGCATCGGTATTAGCGTCAGCCCTTAAGAGCGCCAACATCGATATCGTTGGTGGACAAGGGGACTACTTCGACAAACTAGCCAAAGGAATGGGCGCTGGTAACGCAGTGAATGGCTTTATCGAAAAGAGCCCTATTATCCAAGCGCTTATGGAAAAGCTATTAGGCGGCGCTAGTGTTCCTCAGTTGGGGTCAAATGGTGAGGGTAGACAGAAGGCGACTTCCACGGAAGAATAATCAGAAATTATCGCACTCTTAGACTGGCCTTCTCCCCACTCAGGGGAGAAGGGATCTCTAAACCATAAATTCACAGGGAATTAATCGTGACAGAGCAAACTTCTATCGTAGAAAAAGCCGTCGCCGAAGGTGGCGCGTATGATGTTATTCGTCAGCGTTTGACCGAACAAGGTCAAAAAATTGATTCGCTAATCAGCGATATTAATCAATCACGCCAAAAGGAATTTGGCACTACCGATATGAAAGTTCTTGGCCGTATGAGACTAAGAACTGAAAATAATTGCCAAGCGAAAGATTTGGTTATTGTCGGTGATAAAGTGCTTTTTGGCTATAATGTTTTCATCGGCCTAAAAAAGGAAACGCGAATCGAAGATGTCTTAACTTTATATAAACTTAACGAAAAAGACGGAGAATTCGAATTACGCCCCGTTGCCAGTAAAGATTCCTTTTTGGCAGATACGCGATTCCAAATGGAATTTAAGGAACTTTATACCTATTACAAATCGGCCTCGCTTTCCCAACTAGTGGTTAAAGATGGGCGACTATTAGCATCGTTTAGTATTGGTCAAAAACTTTCAGATGTTCGGGTTTTTCGCTGGCAAATTTCTTCCGACGGACAATCGTTGGAGTATATCGATAATCGAGGAGAACGAGACCTTCGTTTACCCGCCAGTCATGACTTCGAATGGACTGAATGTGGACGCGATGATGTTATCGACGGACGAAATCCACATATCAATATTCTAGATACTTTATTTGTCGATTGCTCTCGCGGTGATATCACCATAAAGATTGAAGATAATACCAACGTCGGTTTAGGCATTTTCTCTGATCCGGTCGACGAACCAACCCAAGCTTTAGATGATGCAGAGTTTTATTATGTGGACCTAGAGCAGTTGGTTTTACTTAAAATAAAACCTTATCAGGAAGAAAAATACCGCTATTTAGTATTTAATCGCAATACTCAAGGTATTAGAAGGATCGATGCTATCGGCGATGCTTGTCTTTCTTTGCCAGAAAATCACGGCATTATTTTTCCTGGTGGATATTATCTAACAAACGGCGAATATAAGAATTTCGATGATAGTCTCGAAGGGTTAGTTTACAAACGAACTTTACGCTCACCTAATGGTGAAGACGTACTTTACGTTTTTTACCAACCGGAAACTAATGTCATAGCACTTTATGCCTACAATTTGATCAACCGAAAACTTCAGAATCCACAATTTGGACATGGCTACGGTTTCTATGAGGATGGTCGTATGATCATTTTTTACGCGGATGAAGAACCTAACCGTGTGCACCCTATTCAGATTTGGCAAACGCCCTATTTTTCGGAAGTATATGCGAGCAACCAACCAAGTTCCAAAAGTTTTTATGGCAAAATTGGAAACGCGGAATTAGTGCGAGGAATATCTGAGCTATACGGTATTGCAAAATATATCGCATCGGAAGAAGTGTCCTCGCATCATTACAATGAACTTAGTAAGCAATGCGAAAAGATCTTTGACACATATTATTGGCTCGATTCAAAAGAACTTCAATCACTCTCAAAGCTGATTAAACAAATTGGTAAAACAGCCGAATCGGTGATCGATGAATACGAAAAAGTGGAGAGTATTCGAAAGCAGTCGAGTAAAGCTTTACAACAAGCAGAAGCAAATCAAAAAGAAATATTGCGGCAAATTGAACCCGAGAGTTGGCATTCTCCACAAGAATATGTCGATGGCTTAAACCGTATACGACAATATCGTGGGCATTTAATGACGATCAAAGATTTTCGCTATATTGATGTGGAGAAAATTAGCCAACTCGACCAAAAAATTGAAGAAGCTGAAACAACGCTGAGCCAACAAACGGTCGACTTCCTATCTTCGGAAGGCGCTCTGGAAAGTTACTACAAAACCCTACAAACGATTGCCAAAGAATCGGTTAAGTCGAAAACGAATTCGCAGTTAAAGCCTCATTTAGAATCCCTTGCTGAACTGGCGCAAGGGTTGGATCTCATTTCCGAAATGATGGCAAGTCTTAAGGTGGAAGACGCTACGGTTCAAACGCGCATTGTCGATTCGGTCTCGGAACTTTATGGCAAACTCAATCAACAAAAAGCCGAACTCGATCACCAACGAAAGAACATGGGAAGCGCGGAAGCGACCGCTCAATTTAGCGCGCGCTTAAAACTACTCAACCAGAGTATTCATAACGCCCTCGGTTTATCGACAACACCGGAAAAAAGTGACCAACAAGTCTCCCGACTTTTGGTGCAGCTGGAGGAGCTAGAAGGTGAGTTTAGTGATTACGACGATTTCGTTACCGACGTTATTACTAAACGGGAAGAAATTTTTGAAACCTTTGAAGAACATAAACAAAGTTTGGTTGAGCAAAGACAGCGAAAAGCGCAATCGTTAGCGAGTGCAGGCGAACGTATTTTACAGAGCGTACAACGCAGAGTTAAGCGATTCAACGAGCAGGACGAGTTAAATGCATTTTTCGCGGCTGATGGATTAGTTACTAAAATTAGAGATATCATTGAACAGCTTCATAGCTATAACGACAGCGTCAAAGCGGAAGACTTAGACTCTCAATTAAAAGCTGTCAAACAACAGGCCATTCGTTCGCTTCGAGATAAAGGAGATCTCTATGAAGAAGGCGGAAATGTCATCAAATTGGGACCAAGGCATAAATTTGCGGTTAATAAGCAAGATTTAGACTTAACCATTCTTCCGAAAGACAATGAACTATATATTCGCTTAACAGGCACCGATTATTTTGAACCTTTGAAAGATAAAACACTTAACGAACTCTCAGATTATTGGTCGATGAGCGTACCCTCGGAGTCTGAGCAGTTGTATCGCGCTGAATATTTGTCCTACAACGTTTTAAAAGCAGCAGAAGCGCAAACTCAAGAGCTAACTTGGCAGATGTTAACCTCAGCTCTATCGAACGACAAAACATTAAAAGCTCTCGTCAGTGACTACGCCTCTCCAAGATATAGAGAAGGCTATGAAAAGGGTATTCATGATAGTGATGCCGCTTTAATTCTCAAACAATTGGTTGATGTATACCAGTCCGCGGGCGTTTTTAAGTTTTCCCCAAAAGCGCGTGGAATGGCTTGTGTTTATTGGGCAAATTGTCAGCAGGGAGCCGCTCAGAAACTTTGGCCGCAGCGAGCAAAAAACGCCATTCAAATGGCGGAAATTTTTTCTGATTCCAAAGCTAAACAACAATTGAGCCAAGAAATATTTCAGCATTTAGGCGAGTTTGTCGAAGCCAATCATTTGTCCTTTGAGTCGATGTTGGTTAAAAATGCCAGTGACTATCTGGTAGAAGAATTAGCGCAATCGAAAGTGAGTTTTGCGACCAGTAAATACGCACGGCAATTATGTAACGAATTCAAAACTCATTTAGAAACACATTCTATTTGGAAAGATTATCAAAAAGCACTGAGCGATATAAAAGGACAAATCGGAAAACGCTGGAAAATTGCAGAAAGCTGGTTGTCGGCATTTATCGTCTCTCAGAAAAAAAGCGAGTACGAGAATTTTATCGGTGAAGCTATCGGTATTTTAAACGCCGAACAAAGGATCGATCGCATTGACCGCCAAGTGGATATTCAACTTAATATCGAAGGCCTCATTGGAACGCATACGCGAATTAAAGATCGCACAATATCAATACAACTCGATGATTTTCTCGACCGAAATAGTCAGCATGAAAGTGAAGTGCTTCCCGCATACAACCGCTACCATAAATTACGGACCAAGGTTGTTGAGCAACAGCGACAAGATTTAAGGCTAGAAGAATTTAAAGCTAAGCCGCTTTCCTCTTTTGTTCGAAATAAATTAATCAATGATGTGTATTTGCCGCTAATTGGCGATAATCTTGCCAAACAGATCGGTACAGTAGGAGATAAAAAGCGGACCGATTTAATGGGATTACTGTTAATGATTTCCCCTCCTGGTTACGGTAAAACGACCCTGATGGAATATGTAGCTGACCGCTTGGGTTTGATTTTTATGAAAATCAATTGCCCCGTCATTGGTCATAACGTGACCTCTGTAGATCCCGAACAAGCAGATAATAGCGCTGCACGACAAGAACTTGAGAAGCTCAATTTGGCACTAGAAATGGGTAATAATGTGATGTTATACCTAGATGATATTCAACACACTAACAGTGAATTTCTGCAAAAATTCATTTCGCTTTGTGACGGTACGCGTCGAATTGAAGGTGTCTGGAAAGGCAGAACAAAAACTTACGATATGCGCGGCAAAAAATTCGCTGTAGTAATGGCGGGTAATCCATACACTGAATCTGGCGAGGCTTTTCAAATTCCAGATATGCTAGCGAATCGAGCAGATATCTATAATTTAGGCGACGTGCTCGGTGGCAAGGAAGACGTTTTTGCATTGAGTTATATCGAAAACTCATTAACGTCCAATCCTATCTTGGCCCCACTAGCAACTCGTGAGATGAGTGATGTCTATAAATTTATCGATATGGCCAACGGGATGAACGTGGCGGCCACCGATCTATCACACCAGTATAGCGGCGCAGAAATAAAAGAAATTGTTTCAGTTCTGGAAAAAATGAAAGCCGTTCAAAATGTTGTATGGCGGGTAAATCGCGAATATATCGCTGCAAGTTCACAAGATGATAAGTATCGAACGGAGCCGACATTTAAATTGCAAGGCTCTTATCGAAATATGAATAAAATGGCGGAAAAAATATCGGCCATTATGACTGAACAAGAAATAGTGCGATTGGTCGATGACCACTATTTGGGAGAATCTCAGTTATTAACCAATGGTACTGAGGCCAATTTATTAAAATTGGCTGAACTAAGAGATTGTTTAACCGAGCAAGAATCTGAACGATGGTTAAAAATAAAAACTGATTTTAAACGCAATAAAGCAATGGGAGGCGACGACGCTGATAGCGGCGCGAAAATCGTTGCTCAACTTAATGATTTGGTAACAGGCGTTGACGCATGGAGAAAAGCTTCGGAATTACAAAACGAAGAGCGAGCAACTTTAATCGAGAAGCGAACAATCCAACCTAAGGAAGAAGTACTGGTTGATGACGATCCGGAAGTGGTTGACGCGATTAATCGACTCGCTATAAGTTTCGTTGAATCACAGGCGGCGGTGTCGGCTCAGCATTCGAATAATGTGAGCAGAGAATTATCCGATGTATTGGAGAAGACGCTCTATCCGTTATTAAAAGTGATGGGAGGTAAACTGGATTTGGATTTAGGTACTCATCAAAAAATGAGTGATATTAACGAGAAACTGGAATCTATTGTTAATCAGGCTGAAGCGACCAACAAACCTCGGAAGAAAGAATCTCGAACGAAAGAACCGGCTAAATCTAGTAAGAATAGCCGCTCGACGAGAAAACCGAAAGGCAAAGGTGAGTAGCTGTTATGGCAACTATTACAATTCAAAGAAATCATCGATTACCATTGTCTGAAC
>Ga0316209_1000344_pt1 | contig 87347 bp, 84 predicted proteins | sample 6monopyrite_MG_FD_204945 | JGI IMG/M metagenome (GOLD analysis project Ga0316209, IMG submission 204945) | Microbial mat bacterial communities from mineral coupon in-situ incubated in ocean water Damariscotta River, Maine, United States -... | ecosystem: Environmental > Aquatic > Marine >... | reverse complement strand
AACTCTTGATCTTGATGTATACACTTTGGAAAAACAACACGGAGTTTATTCCCAATTATAATACCGTTTAAGTTTGTATTTTAACACAGTACCTTTCTGTATCAAGACAGAAAGTAGGCGCCTGCCCAGCTTTAGGGCAAGACAGAATAGTAAAAATCAACTTGAGTTTCTCAGCAGACCCTATCTAAAGCAGAAGTCCATGTGGTACGGAACTACTTTGATACTTAAAAATCCTTCTTCCCAGACCGCCTCGCAATCATCCACATAGGAATGACTGTCCAAAGGAAGTGACGAGAAATTTTAGAATAGAGATGTTTGAGTTGTTGACTTAGGGTGAAAAGTCCCAATTATTACAAATGGATTGGGTGCAGTATTATGATGAAGTTTAGTGGTTCCCAAAAACAGATGTAAATCCTTTGTTCGAGCGAAATCATTTATGTACTTCTTTCTAACATCATCACAAGCTAGTTTTTCATCTCCACTATGTCTCCTCAGTGAATTCCAGTAAAGTTGACCAATTTCCCAATCTTCAATCATCATAGTACTTTCAGTACCCTCATCATCACACAACTTATAAGAAAATTTATAGGGCAATTTCTTGACGACCTCAAATTTACCATCCTTTTCAGAGTCAAATAAATTAAGTTGATTCATTTGATCCAACTTCTTTTTACTCCACTCCCTATCCACTTCTTTGATCTCAAGTTTGAGGATTTTGGTAGGTTTAAATACAGCAAGAGAGGTTCCAATTTCTTTGTTTTTAGCTTCTAAAAACAGGGTTTTAAGGTTTGTGCAAACCATATTCAAAACGATTTTTCGTCTCTCCTTCCAGTCATCTCCATCAGCTTTAATTTTCCCAATAATCTTAATCTCGGTATCGTGACTTACAGGACGGAAACTTTCTTTTCTGAAATCACTTGTATTCTTCACAAGGTCGATCTCAATCCATTGATACTTTGAGTATTGCTCGTTGTATTTCTTCTTTCTAAATTGAACGGGATAAATTCTTATCCATGATCCATCCTCTTTGAAACCAGCAGTGCAGACAAGTTCCTCATATTTCTCAGAAATGGAAGGGTAAGTTTTGACAGTGATTAAGACTTTCTCCTTAGGCATTACAAATTCTTCTGTTCGATATTCCATGCAGGGAGCTTTTTAAGCGAACTAGCCACCCTACTTCTGTGGCACATGCATGGTTCTTTCTCGAAACAAGTTATTGCAATCCTCTGATACTTATGGGTTAAGTTTAATATTTTTTCAAGTTGATCAAAGTTCTTGATCAATGTCGTTTTTTCGTATTCCTCGAAAAGCCTGTTATAGTCATTCATTGATTTTAAATCAGCCCTTTTGCTCGAATTAATTCCTAATTCAGGGATGTGCATGTATTGAATTCCAATGCTTTCACATGCATTTTTTAGTTGATTTTTTGAAAATCCATATTTCATGCTTAACGGATTTTTTCTCACATCACACAGTAATCGAACGTCATAAATGATAAGTTTATTTAGGTATTTTTCGAGACTGATCCCTTCATAGCCAATTGTGAAAAATGCTTGTTTTTTGAACTTTCTTTTTTGTGCGTCAACCTTTTTGAGTTCTTCCGGTGAAAGTAATTCTGATGCTATTTGGCTATGAATAGCATAGTATGGGTACTTCTGATATGTATACCTAACCAAATCTTTTTGACTTAGTCCATTCACTTCTTTGATGGTCTGTTTGATCGCGGTTTGATCTTCCTTTTTCAAAGTTTGAAAGTAGTTGTTACTATTTTCAAGAACCCACTCGGAAGCCTTGTTGGTAGCCCTATTACCTAAAAACCCTCTTTTGGTGAGTGTTGTTAAATCCTGATTTGCTTGGAATGAGAAACTTCCGAATTTGTATGGCACAAAATCAAAAGACTTTTCGCATTGTTTCCGAGTAACAAGAAAAAGTATTTTTTGAAGTTTCGTGTGAGATAAAGTCCCATCAAAGGCTTCTAGTATACCAAACAATAACTTCCTCCTGTAATACATTTTGCAAATGTATAAACTTTAGCCCCTACTGCATTTTTTGAGTACTTTAACCTCGTATTGAAAGAAGGTTTCTGTCTAAATCAGCAAAATCTGTGACTCCCCTCTAAAAATCCTTCTTCCCAGACCGCCTCGCAATCATCCACATAGGAATGACTGTCCAAAGGACTAACGATCCAAGGGACATCACCATGCCAACACCAGAACCAAAATATTGCTGAAACAACGCACCAGTGTAGCCAAGCAAAGCAGAAATATCCAACTTCAAAAGAATCAGAATTCTGGATAGATCAATGGGATTGAGGAAACTCGCCACTAGTGTGTACTTGTCCAGTGGGTAATCATCAAAAGTCACCAAGAGTATCAGGAAAAGGCCGTCATAAATCACCGCCATAAAAAGCCAAAGCAAAATGCCGTATCCAAATCCTTTGATCTTGTTTTCGTTTCGCAGTGAAATGGCAAAAGCCAGTGCCACGAAAATGAAAGTCAGAAAAGTGCCAACGACTAACAACAATCCAAAATTCCATATCTCACTGGATTGCATCAGTCCGTATGCCAGGAATGGAATCCCCAGCCCGACCAGCAAACTAAAAGACAGGGACATGGCTATGCCCAGATACTGTCCAAGAAAAATGGTTCGGCGTTTTATCGGTTGGGCGAGGAGCAGCTCGGTAAACTCTCGCGAACTGTAGTAATACATCACCCCGAAGATGGTGCCAATCATGGGAACCAAAACCACTACGACGTTCATCAAGGTGATGATGGCTTTAGACAGATTGTTGTTTAAGAACAAAAGTGCAAAACCGATGACCAAATAAAACAGAAGATACACGTAGCTCCATCTGCTTCGGATCAAGTCATAAAAGCTGTATTTGAGTATTTTAATCATTGGTCAAAATGTTTGCAATGGCATGCTCCAAATCCTCTTGCTTGGTTTCTTTTTTCAACTGATCCACGGGCCCTCGGAAGTGGATTTTTCCATCCAACAGAAAGAATATTTCATCTGCCAATTCCTCGACCAAGCTCATGATATGCGTAGTGATTATAATCGTTTTATTTTTCTTCTTTTCCTTATCGATCAGTTCCTTCAAGCGGATCATAGAAATCGGATCTAGTCCGGCGGTCGGTTCATCCAGGATGTACAGCGGACAATCAAACATAAATGTGAGGACGATGTTCACTTTTTGTTTGGTGCCCCCTGAGAGATTCGAAAGTTTCTTCGAGAGAAAAGGGTGTAACTCAAAAAGCTCAATCAATTCCAATTCATTGGCCGGGACACTTCGCAAGTCTTTGATCATATTAATCAATTCTTGCACCGAAAGATTATCTGGAAACTGTGCAATCTGTGGCAAGTAGCCTATCTCTCGGCGGTAATCCCATTGCTTTAAAATAGACGTGTCGTTCAGCGTGATATCTCCATCATTTGGAATGACCATGCCAAGAACGCACTTCATAATGGTCGTCTTCCCTGAGCCATTGGGCCCCAGCACAGCGACCGTGCCACTTGTGGGAATGTCAAAACTCACCCCATCCAGCACCTTAAGCTTACCAAATTTTTTATGTAAATTTTTTATAGTCAGCATCAGAATGGTTTCATGGAAGGTTGAGGGTCGACAAGATTATCTGGCGTGAAAACCGGAGACACTTGTTCAGAAAAATTGATGATATCTACAAACAAACTCCGTAGCAAGATAATCGCCTCGGGGGTTCTGTTTACAACATAAGAAAAAAGTTTTACCGGTCGGTACGGCACATCTCCTATTCCATTCTTGTCTAGATCATAGCCTGAGTAGGTACTCCAGAAATTGCCTTCAAATTTATTGTCATTGAGTTTTCCATTATAGGCCAAATCGAATGAATTGCTCTCAAAATTATTTCTCATAAAATAGTTTTCGTAACAGCCGCCAGACACCTTCACAGCCCACCCATTGCTCTCAAATTTATTGTTTAGATAATTGATTCGATTAGATCCTTCGACAAAAATACCAATCGTATTTTCCTTGAATGTGTTATCTACCACCTCGCCATCGTTAATTTCTTTGAGCAACAAACCATAGGAAGCTGTTCCCCAATTTTCAATAAATTGATTCTCTTTCATCACAATGAATTTGGAGAACATCACGGCCACACCAGCTCCATTATTTTTAAAAATATTGTTCAAATATTTGTCATTATCTGAGAACATGAAGTGCAATCCGTAGCGGATATTGTCATGTGACAGGTTCTCAGATATTTGGCTCTCTGTGACAAACTCAAGATATATTCCATCCCGCAAACCATACAGTGTATTGCGCTGGATAGACAAGTTGGAGCAATGCCATGCATGAATGCCATTGCCAGAGTCATCTTCCTGTTTGGACTCTCCGAAAATCGTATTGTCCCTGATCACCCCCTCGTGGGATTTCTCCAATAGCACACCAAAAAATGGTTTTTCTATTACGTTATCCACTATGCTGAAATTTTTGATTCGGTAGGTATAAATCGCCGCAAAGTCCTTTGTATAGCTCCTGCCTGAATTAATGAATCTGAGCCCTTGGATATGCACACTATCGGAAAGAATTTTAAGAATATACCCCGTCATCTGCCCATCCAAAATCGCTCCTTCCTCACCAATCAAAGTAATGGGCTTTCTTAATTCCATGTCCTTACAATCGTAAATTCCGGATTTAACTAAGAGCGTATCTCCACTATTGGCCATTTCATACCCTTCCTGAATAGTTGATACTTCGCACGCCGCGCAAACAATCAACGTTCGTCCGCTAGAGAAGAGGCTAAAAAGCACCAGAAAGAGTAGACATACTCCTTTTGCGTACACACGTTTCGATGCTAGATGATTCACTTTATTTTTCGGAAATTTGAGACTCGTGGTTACAAACTTAGCGTTTTCTATTCCACCTTGAATTTTACTTTCAAATCGCTCCAGGACAGAGCGTCTCCCCCATTTTCTTTGATCGCCTTTTCTCTTCCCTCAATCGAGGTAAAGGCACTTAGATTCGCTCCCATTGGGCTGGGGATATTTTCGCTGATCAGGTAACTGACTGTATCAGCATGTACCAATGTTTTGGGATGTTCGAAATCTGTTACTAAAAACAATTCGGGATCAGCTTCGGCCCATTGCGCCAAATCGTTCATCATGCATTCAATAGCATCATACTTAAAAGCTTTGCCCTTGACTGTCACTACTTGTGAGGCATGCTGCTTATCTACGATGGTCATTTTACAAAAGCGACATGCGTCTGCTCCATAGTTAATGGCTACTGGCTTCACCTCGCATCCAGCAAAAATGATCAGTCCAATAATTAATAGATATGTTTTTTTCATCTTCTAGTTGGTTTAATTCACCCAATCGTCTCCAGTCAATTGGTCAATAGTCCACAGGTCTAGCGTCCACCCGATTTATCATTACATCATCTCAAAATCAACTCCTCGGCACATCTCCAAATCATTCTATCGCTTCCTCTTTCTTGGCAAGCATAAACGCTATCAACGTCATGAACATTCCGGCGAACATTAAGTATGCACCGAGTCTTGGCATTGAGATCGCTTTAAAGTTCAGTATCATTTTGCTGCCGATTAATGGTGGCTGATACGACATTGGCTCGCCTTCTTCATCTGTAAATTGGATTGCGGCATTTTCCTTTAGGTTATGGCCATATTCATATTCCCACTGGTAGAAATCGTACATTCCTAGGCTGCCAAAAACGATCATCAAAGCAAACCAAGCGACATACATTTTTTTCTTTCCGACAAAACCAAAAATCACCCCTAACACGGCCATACCGATCACAACTACGGGGAAAATCTCAAATTCTGGAATTTGCTCCGGAATATCTTTCATGCCCACATAGTGATTCATGATATTGATATTCTTGATGTCATTTGGGTTTTGGTCAGCAAATTTATTGATATAAATATCCATGCCAATGGCATCTGGATACTGCGGTGCTTCCAGCGTGATGTTCCATAGCGGGAAAATAAATAACGAGAATAGAAGCGCTGAACCAACGATCATGAAGAGTTGTGACTTTCTCATTTTTTAAAATTTAAGTGTCAATACCCTTGGGGTAATCCAGGAGGTATGAATAGATGAAAAATTAACTTTAGGATACAAGCCTGTCTTCGGTAGGCAAGCATCGGAGCTTTAAATCCACAATGTGGATAAAAAAAAGCATCCCGCTTCTGCGGGATGCTCACCAACCTAACTTATTCTCCGTCCAACGACCACTTCAGTGGCACATCAGATCCCTTCGGAGAAACCCTTACATAGCCTTGCATTTCCTGATGAAGTGCAGAGCAAAAATCCGTGCAGTAGAAAGGCCACACACCTTCTTTTTTCGGAAACCATTTGAATGTCTCGGTCTGACCAGGCATAATAAGGAGCTCAGAAGTCTGGGCGCCTATCATACTTATTCCGTGAGGAACATCATAATCTTGTTCCAAGTTGGTCACGTGCCAGAATACCTCATCTCCCACTTGAATCCCTTCAATATTGTCTGGCGCAAAGTGACTTCTAATGGTTGACATGTAGATATGTACCTGATTACCCTCTCTGGTCACTTTTGTCTCCTTTTCGCTTTTTACAGCGTATGGATGGTTATTTTCCTCCAATTTATACAGCTTCAGCTGATTCGGTTTGATCAAATCGGCTGGAGCACCCGCAGCGTAGTGAGGCTCTCCCACCGTTGGGAAATCGAGCAATAGCTCCATTTTATCACCCGAGATATCATAAAGCTGAGCAGATTGTGAAAGCTCAGGGCCTGTGGGCAGATACCTGTCCTTGGTGATTTTGTTCAGAGCTACAGCGTATTTGCCGAAAGGCTTTCTGGAGTTACCTCCGGGGATCATCAAATGACCCACAGAATAGTAGGTTGGGGCACGATCAAGTACTTCCCAAGTACCCACTTTCCATTTTACTAACTCAGAAGAAATAAAGAAAGTAGTATATGCATTGCCCTCTCCATCAAACTCGGTGTGCAAGGGTCCAAGACCTGCTTGTTTCACAACTCCAGCCACTACATCATCATAATTGAGGATTGGAATACCGTAAGCTTCACCATCAAATTTTTCATTTTCGATGGCATCAATCATTTTAGTGAAAGAATGTGCAGTCAAAGACGCAGATAGTTTTCCACTTCCAATGATATATTCACCTGTAGGATCCACATCACACCCGTGAGGAGACTTAGGTGTAGGAAGGAAATAAACCAAGCCAGGGTACTTTGAGACATCAATCATTCTCACTTCCTTTTTCATTGTAGAGGTAGTCATCTGAGTTGACTCGTCCCACACATTGTGAGCATATTCTGATGGTACAGTTTCGAATTCACCTGCCGCAATTAGCTCTTCGGCTTTTTTCCAGTTGATAGCTGCGATGTAATCCTTGTCATTTTGTGAAGCATTCACTTCCATCAAGGTGTGCGACTCCTCAGTATTATAAGTAGAGAAAAACATCCAACCATGCGAAGGCCCTCTTCCTGGGTGTGCCAGATCATAATCAAAGCCGGGCATCTTAAGTTGAAAGCTAAGATCGAATCGACCGGACTCTTGATCTACACTGATGAAAGAAATGGCGCCTTTGAAATTTCCTTTGTATTCATCAATAGGCATGTCTCGCTGAGGAATAGGAACTGAGAATCGTGTTCCTGCTACGATATACTCCGTGTTTTCGGTAACAAACGAAGAACTGTGATTACCTGCACTGTTTGGTAACTCTATAATCTCCTCCGTTTCGAAGCTAGATAAGCTGATTCGTGCAATTCGAGGGGTGTTATTCGCATTGATAAATACCCATCTCCCATCTATTTCGCCGTTCGTTTGTGACATATCCGGATGGTGAGAATCATCCCAAGGAATTTCGCCAAAAGATGTATTAAGCATTGGCTTGGTCTCCTCATTAAATCCATAGGCTTTCTCAGCATCAACGGAATAAACAGGGATCACTTTGAACAATCTGCCAGAAGGCAAGCCGTAAACAGCTAGCTGTCCACTGAAACCACCAGACACAAAAGCATAAAAATCATCGTGCTCTCCTGGTGCTACATACGTGCGCTCCGCAAGATTACCTCCAAGTGCTCCGTTCGTACTATCTGAATTTGATTGACCGCAAGAAATAGCAAACAGCAACACTGCTGAAAAGCCAACTACAGTCAGGGTTTTCATATTTTTCATATTACAATTAATTAAGTAGTTCAATTTTTAGAATTATTCGGGAAGGATCAATTTGTCCACTACATGTACGATTCCATTGGATGCACTCACAGTCCCCAGAATTTTAGCTCCTCCAACGGTGATTACATCGCCATCTACCACTACCTCTAAGTAGGACCCAGTGGCCATATAGATTTTTCGACCTTTTCTCGCTTCCTTCTTCAAGCCTTCGATATCAAAAGAACCTGGAGCCGCATGGTTTTGAATGATATTTGACAAGGTTGGCAAGTTCTCATCTTTAAGCAGGTTCTCAAGTGTCCCTTCGGGCAAAAGATCAAATGCATCATTGGTTGGCGCAAACACTGTGAGTGGACCCGCATTGACTAATACATGTTCAATCTTCGTGGCTTGAACTCCCGCCACAAGTGTGGTATGAGCCTCCGAGCCAATGGCTACTTGAAGGATGTTGGCTTCAGATACGTCATCCGAATAGGACGCTTGTCCCAGTGGATGGCTGGATACTGCTTCTTTAGTATCAGCGCTTGAGTCGCCTGATTTATCAGGACTGGTGCACGCCCAAGTGCCGATTATCAGCACGCCAGCTATTAAAATGCTGCTTGTTTTTCTCATAATTGTATGGTTAAGTGAATTTTTGTTTAAAGTGTTCTGAAATATTCCAGTACCGCCCTGGCCTCATCCTCGGTCAGATTTTGATTGGCCATTGGCGAGCCATTGAATTTTATAAGAAGTTGTTTTGCAATTGCATTTTTCTGCACCATCTCATCAGGGTTGAGGATCATGTTCATGATCCAGGCGGGTGTTCGTCTGGTCAGAATACCTTTTGGATCTGGGCCAATGAATTGCTTATCTATTTTGTGACAGGCAGTACATTTTCCTTCAAAAATCTCCATGCCTTTAGCGGCTAGGTCTGCATCTACCTCTGCCGGTAAATCAAAAGCACTGATGGGGCCGATTCCAAAATCACTCGCCCAATTTTTTTCTGCTTCTTCCAGTGTTGTAGGCTCAGGTGCTTTATTCGCTTGTTGTTCCTTTATTTGATCAGCCCGGCTCGTACCTCCTCCACCGCAAGATGAGATTAGCAGAAGGGCGACTGCTCCAATAAATACATTCTTAAATTTCATAATCAAGTTGATTTTTATTTATCGATTTTCGTTTGTGACGCAACGTGGTGTTACATTTCAAAAATCAAAACTAGACGGGGGAGCTACCCACACCAATGACCTTCATCAAGAGTGATGCTGACTTTCATTATAAAACCTACTCCGGGGCAATGCACTGAAAAATTATCCCTCATACCAACTCATCCCTCATACCAACTCATAATTGTGAGGAATACTGGCAGATATCCCTACAGCAAAGGATGCTGATTCCAGCAACTGTATCAAGCCTGAACGATCCAATATTTTTACTTCAAGGGTGATGGCTCATTCGTCATTTAATTCACTAATTTGCAAGAACGAAACCTAACACATCATGAGCAAGAAGACTATCCTTGTCATCGAAGATCAAGAAGATGTTCGTGAAAATATCGCTGAATTACTGGATCTATCGAATTACAATGTCCGCACGGCGGAAGATGGAAAAAAAGGTGTGAAATCCGCCCTAGAAAATGCCCCTGATCTGATTTTGTGCGACATCATGATGCCAGAAATGGATGGCTATGAAGTGCTCTACCTTCTTATGAAAAACCCAACCACTTCGAGCATTCCTTTTATCTTTCTTACGGCCAAAGCTGAAAAAACGGATTTCAGAAAAGGAATGAACATGGGAGCGGATGACTACATCACCAAACCCTATCAGGAGATGGAACTTCTTGGGGCGGTAGAGCGGCGACTGGAGAAGTATGCTGGACTTAAACAAAGCGAAAGTGCAGAAGAATTTATTCATGCGGCTAGTCGATACGAGAATGTAGAAGCCATTCTGGAAAATCAGAAAACGAGAAAATTTAAGAAGAAAGACATCATCTATAGAGAAGGCGACTATGCCTCCTACTCATACATGATCAAGTCAGGGAAAGTAAAGACCTACAAAATCAATATTGATGGCAAGGAATTTATTCATGACATCTATACGGGGGGCAGTTTCCTTGGAGAAAAGGCGCTGATTCAGGATTCAGACCGAACGGAGTTTGCTATGGCCATGGAAGAAACTGAGCTGGTGCTGATCCCTCGGCAGGACTTTCAGGACCTTGTTTTCCAGAATCGAGAAGTGTCGGGGCAGTTTATTAAACTGCTGTCCAAAAATCTTGCGGAACGGGAAAAAGAACTGATGGACATGGCGTACAATACGGTCAGAAAAAGAACAGCGGACACGTTGATGAAGCTCTACGATACCTACGAAAATAAAGGTGGGGTGACGGCTTTCAAAATTGCCAGAGCGGATCTTGCCGGCATGGTGGGTACAGCTCCTGAATCCGTCATTCGTATCTTGTCAGAATTCAAAACGGACGGACTGATCGAAGTGGATTCCAGTCAAATCTCTGTACTGAAACCAGAGGAGATTGCGAAAATTAAATTCTAGCGGCCAGCTCAACAATCTTCTTGACCGTCTCGTCATTGTCAACACCCAAGCCCTCTTGCTGGTGTTGGAGTACGCCCTCATCATCAAATACACTGATAATGTTGGCGTGCGAAAAGTCCATTGGAGAAATCTCTTTGTATCTGACAGCTAAAATATTGGCAAACTCACGGACGGTATCCTCATTGCCTTGGAGAAATAGCCATTCGTCCGAATTCATTTCATTTTCAATGGCAAATGCCTTCAATCGTTCTGGGGTATCGAAGGTTGGGTCAATGCTCACCAACACATATTTAACGCCCCTTTTTTTGGCGACCTTTTCATGGATATTGCGCATGTCAGCAACCAACCTTGGGCAAGCAGCTTTGCAAGACGTGTAGATCATCACCACCGCCAATACATCCCCTTTCAAATCCTTGAATGCTATTGTATCGTTGTTTTGAGTCGCCCACAGAGAGGGAATCTGAAAAATAGATAGTTCGTTGAATTCCCCTGGTGAGGTGATGGTCGTTTCCTCTTTTGATTGGTCGGAGGTATCTTCCTTTTTGGTGGCGCATCCAATCATTAAAAACGATAAAGTGAGTATGAGTATGTTTTTCATTTTACTTTTTTTTTAACACAGAGAAACGACTTGTACCGATTTTTCGGGAGAGATAACAGAGGTCTTCATTTGTTCATGTCTCGACAATAAGCTTTCATTCTCCTACTCTGCGTCTTTGCGAATTCCGCACTAGATTCACTATTTAACTAGTCAACCAATTCACTATTCCGCGGCACATCTAAAGCCCAAATTCCGCACGCTATAATTCGCCTTCAAGCTACCTCGAAAAGCATAGCGCATAAACGCCGCATAGTTCATCAAATCCGTCGCTCCAACCGAGCCTGCTGCACAAAATAGATTCCTGTCCGTGTCCACATCTTTTCTGGATTCCCCAGAGATCAGTACTGAATTAAAATCAGACGTCCACTCCCACACCAATCCATGAAGATCATGTACACCCCATATATTTTTGAACGTAGAGCCGATTTCCAACCTATTCGTTCGGGGAGCTTCATAGCCCGCAAGTATCCGTTGACTGTACAAACTATCTTCTCGGGCATCTCGTCTGGTTTCATCCGCCATTGCCGCATACTCCCACTCATCTGTGGTCGGAAGCCGCTTGCCCTGACACTCACAGTAGGTTTTGGCCGCATACCACGAGATGCTGTTTACTGGCACTTTTCCAGAAGTATTCAATGGATAGTTGGAATCACTTTGCCAGTTGGAAAGATAATTATCATCCGCAAAAAGACGGATAACCTTGTCTCTTTTCCATTTTGGATACTTTTCAATAAACGCCAGATACTGATCATTTGTGACAGGATAGACGTCCAATGAAAAATTGTCGATCGATACCGAAGCACTTTTGACACCATAAAGAGGGACATATGTCCCTCCCTTGATGTTGACCATTTCTGTTGGTATCTGGCTATCCGCCTTGAGTTGCCAGCTCAAAAACACAAATGTGATGAATAGTTCTCTCATTGATTTCGCAAGCTCCTAAGTTTAGACCCAATCCCTACCCCGAGGTGCGGATATAGGATACAAATCTAATCAATGCCCACTCCTAACCGCACGTACCATTGATGGTGTTACTTCTTTTTTGTTATTGCCCCAGCTATCGTAAATGTAGGTCATTACATTGGCGACCTCCTCATCTGTCAACGTCTGAGAGGTCATTATGCTGTTGTATTTTACTCCATTCACTGTAATCTCTCCGGTCAATCCATTGAGTACGGCTCCAATGGCTCGGTTGACATCTTCGTTCAAGTAGTCAGATTCTGCTAATGGCGGAAAAACGCCGGCCATTCCCTGTCCTTCTGCTTGGTGGCAGGCAAAACAAGTCTTTGAATAAATATCCTTCCCCAATCCTACTCGATCCAATCGTGTGACCGCTACGACCTCCTCGGGCGCATCACCAGGCATCTCTTGGATGGTTCCACCTTCTGGGTTATACACACCTTCTCTCTGCTTACCCGAATAAAGTTTTTTATTTTCTTCACCTGATACTTTCAACATTCCTAAAGCACCTTTATTAAACGCTCTGAATATGGAATGGTCTACAATGATAAACGTGCCGGGCACATCCACCTTAAACTCCACAATTGCAGACCCTCCGGCCGGAATCAATGTTGTCTGGACATTTTCATTAATAGCTGATCCCCCTTCAATATTTACCCGATCAAAGATTTCTCCAATGACGTGGAAAGATGAAACCAAATTTGGTCCGCCATTTCCCACAAATAATCTTACCGTCTCTCCAAGTTCAGCAGTAATCGCATTGTCACCCGTAAGTGCATCAACTGATCCGTTGAAAACCACATAATCTGCATCTTCATCCACCGCTTTTTGCATATCGAATGGCTGCAATCCTGGCTGCCCATTTTCTCCTTTCGTGTAGAAATCTCCCTGCATCACATAATATTCTTTGTCTACAGGAGGAAGGCCACCTTCTGGCTCGACCAAGATCAATCCGTACATGCCGTTGGCAATGTGCATACCTACAGGCGCTGTGGCACAGTGATAGACATACAAACCAGGGTTCAGTGTTTTAAATGAAAAAACAGCCTCATGTCCTGGAGAAATAAAAGAAGAGGTTGCTCCTCCGCCAGGCCCTGTCACTGCATGCAAATCAATATTATGGGGTAATTTGTTGTCTGGATGATTCATCAAATGGAACTCAACTTCATCTCCGACACGGGTACGAATAAAACTACCCGGAACAGTTCCGCCGAATGTCCAATAGATGTAAGAAACTCCATCGGTCATTTGACCTTCTTGTTCAAGTATCTCCATCTCTACAACCAATTTTCTAGCCACCCGATCGCCTACCGGCGGTGGCACATTAGGTGGTGATGTGAGGACTGCCTTTAGTGGGCCTGCGGCAACTTGAATGGTTGCGGCATCTCGTTTTTCCTCTTTTGTGTCTGGAGTGCAGGCAGAAAAGACGATGAAAAGTGCCAAGAACGTCAAGGCAGTCAATTTGTTAAGCGAAATTTTCATAATAACATTATTTGGTTGGATGTATAATTTGTAAAATTCTCGTTATAGTCGGCTTCAGATATTGATAGACGTCAGATATTGCGCTGATTTATAGCATTAAGAAACCATCAAAAACCACTACCCCTTGGCAGATGTAAAGAATGTCGGCTTGATCGTAAGCATGACCCAACCCCAATTATTGGTTACAGATGAATCTCCCCCTTTCAGCAATTCCATTGAGTCCGTACCGAACATTTGGGAATAGCCTACTTTCAAGTTGACATCCGCCGATGATTGATAGTTGATGACCAAATCCACCTCAGTTCCAAGGTAGCTATTGGCTGCTGCGCTTGTTTCAGGGTCTAGGATATCGGCCGCTGAGCTAAAGAAATGTACATCGGCCTGACTTCCTACTTTCCCTATTTTGGTTTTTACCTTCACAAAAACATCCTGCAGGCCGACTGATTTGGCATGATTGCCGACATAGAAATAATCCATGAAGCCATTAAATTTGTGATTGGTGCCATAAAGCGGATTGAATGCCTGATTCTCCCCCGAATTGCTCACCTCACTATTGCCAGACAGGTATTCCATTCCAGCTGTCAATTTGGTCTTTTCAGTAATCGAGTAGTTTAGCTCCAACGAATATTCCAATGCATTGATTTTGGTGCCATCAGCATCCTTGCCTCGCTGAACATAAATATTTCCGCCCGGCCTCAATGCTCCTTTCATGAAATCAAATCGTGTACCAATGGTCTGACCAAAATAGGTTCTGGAATCTCCCAGCACTCCACCTTGCTTGCCATTGTTTAGAACAAGAACGCTCGCATTGAAACTATCAAACTTCTGTTTGATCCATGCAAATTGCAGGGTCTTGTAGCTATTGGGCACAGTATAAAAACTAGTATTTATTTGAGCAACCTCCTGATTGTACGCTCCCGCCAATTTCATTGAAAATTTTTCGGTGTTGGTCTCAAAAATCAACGCGTCGTGGCTTCTTGCTTGCTGTGCCCAACCCACATTGCCAAACATTCTATGATCATCAAGGATGATTTCCTGTCGACCAATTTTAAATCTACTGTTTTCACCCATTTTCACTGCTCCCCAAGCCTCATGCAGGGTGGTCAACGCGCCATCATTCTTCACCAACTGAGACTGGCTTCCCCAAACTCTAATGTCCTGAAAAACTACTTTGAACTCGTACTCTTCTTGCACAAGATTCATGTTTACCCGTGTTCGCTGCTCCACAAAAAAGGCTGGGTCTTGATTTTCAGCAGCTAACGTTTTGTAGCCACGTCGATATTCTGCTCTGGGTCTAAACTCCCCTGACAGGGTGAATTGTGCTTGTGTTTGATGAATCCACAAAAGGCAAATGCCTAGCGTAAGTACTTTTCTTAATTTGGTCATATTCGTGTTAGGTTGATGACGGACTTTTCTTCAATAATTTAACCCCACTTGCCCAATTCAATGTGTGAATGACAACACGAAACTAAGTGGATGAGATTCACTCAAACATGATCTTTCTCAAATATTGACCTGATATAGTGCATCGGATTTTGGATTCGGTCCCCGTCTTCCATCGAAATCAATCCTCTAAAACGGCGTGAAGAATCCCAACTTGTTCCTCAATTTTCTTCAATAGCTCCGGCCAGGTATTTTCTACAAGGTCAAAAGTGATGGCGCATGAATCTGTATAATTTCGCTCTACCTTCACTACATCAAATTCTTCCATCCATCTCTCCACCAAGCCCATGGAGGAATATCCAAACTTTAGCTCGACACAAATTCTGGTAATTATCTCCACTCTTTTTGTGTGAGAAAGCGCATCCGTAGTGGCGACTTTGTATGCATTAACTAATCCACCAACCCCAAGTTTGGTTCCGCCAAAATACCGTACCACCACCGCCAAACAATTCGTCAATTCAAAAGATCGGATTTGACCAAGTATCGGATCTCCGGCTGAATGACCCGGTTCGCCATCATCATTCGCTCTAAAGGACTGATTTTTAAGGCCGATTACATACGCATAACAATGGTGGCGTGCGTCGTAATATTCTTTTCTGAGTTCATCCAACTTTTCTCTGACTTCTTTTTCTGACGAAACATGGAAGGCGAAAGCCAGAAATTTGCTGCCTTTTTCTTTGTATTCACCCGAAGTGGATGCTTGAATGGTGAAAAATTTATCACTCATGAGACGAAGATAGTCGAGTCAGTGCGGTTAGTTTGTGGCATGCCTGCCCACTTTGAAAATTTATTCTATCACCCAGCCTACATTGAAATACAGGCGCACAGCAAACTTAGAATTTTTGAGGACGGCCATTTCAAAATATTATTTTCAATACAAACTGGTGAAGCAACGAGCCTGCCGAGAGGTTTGTTTGGGTCATTTGAGCTGAAGCAGAAAAGTACTCAAAGGCAGTTTTCCGCCTTCGCCAATGACGTGATTCAAAAATTTAACAAGGAGGGTGTTAGGAAAATAGTAATTTTTCATCCACCTGATTTCTATGCAGGTTTTGTGCCTGCTGACTGGTTACCTGCGATTGGTTTTTCTGAAAAATATGCAGAAATCAATCATCACATTGAATTGGACAACTTTCAAATGCATTCAATGGAATTGAGAAAATTAGAAAAACTAAAGAAGGGTGGATTGGTGATTAAAAAGCTTACCAAAGACCACCTGATGGAAGTTTATGATTTCTTGACAAGATGTCGGAAGGAGAAAGGGCTGGAATTGAACGTGTCCTATGAAAAACTAGCGAAGCTGTTTCATGCCTACCCGGATCGCTATTCAATCTTCGGGGCGTACCTGGCCAATCAATTGATCAGTGCCGTTATCACAGTCCAAATTGCCCATGATATTGTCTATTACTACTTACCTGGCACATCAGAAGCGTTTAAAAAAGAAAGCCCCATGGTTGGATTGATTCAGTATTTGGTGGATCATTTCAAAACTGACATGAAATACCTGGACTTGGGTGTTTCCTCAATCGAGGGCAAACGACAAGAGGGGTTAATTGATTTTAAGGAACGAATGGGAGGTGTGAGAGAAGAGAAAAAGTATTTTGGATTTAATTGAGCTCTCCTCATGTTCATTATTTACAAATAAAGTGAACCTGTTTTTTCATTGTTTCCAGTAAATGGACACGCTCTGGTATCATGTCCATTATTCTTAATAAAAATGAACATGATTCGAAAAATTCATCAAAAATGGACATATATTCGCATCATGTTCAATAAATATAAATAATCTGAACACATGATTGTTCCTTATGATCGTTTAGCGCCTTATAACCAATTACCTCCTCTGCCCGAACCAGAGCAGGCGATAGATCACGAGGTATTGATCAAGTGGGGACATGCAAGTCGTGCCTTGGCGGAGCTAAATAAAAACATGCTTCGGCTTCCCAACCCTAGCATGTTGGTCAACACCATCTCACTTCAAGAAGCGAAAAGATCCACAGAAATAGAAAACATTTTCACAACTGAGGATGAACTTTATAAGGCCATCTCAGATACGGTGAAGGAAAAGGAGGCCAATCTAGCCACCAAAGAAGTACTCCGGTATCGTGAAGCTCTTTGGGCTGGATATAGCACACTCCAAGAAAGCAATCAAGTGGGAGAACGCACGATTCTTGAGATTTTCCAAAAAATCAAAGACACGCAAGAAGGCATCCGCTCACCTCAATCACAGGTAGTAATCAAAAGAGGCCAGAGTGAATTCCGAGCTGGAGAAGTGGTGTACACGCCTCCCCGAGGGAAAGGAATTTTGGAAGAAAAATTAGCCAATCTAATTGCCTATCTCAATGATTCCGACACGTACCCAACTGATCCATTATTAAAAATGGCCGTGTCACATTATCAATTTGAAGCCATCCATCCATTCACCGATGGCAATGGACGGACAGGTCGAGTGTTAAATCTATTGTACCTTGTACAGCAAGGTTTGATCCCACAACCTGTACTGTATCTGAGCAAATATATTATCGAAAATAAAGACGATTATTATTACCTAATGGGAGCAGTGTCACAGCGATCCGCATGGAAACCCTGGCTTATATACATGATGACAGCCGTGGAGCAAACGGCAAAGTACACCAATGGTTTGATCGATGATATTGTCGATCAAATGGCCGCCACATTAGACTATGGCAAAACTGAATTGAAGTGGTATTCCAAAGAAATAAACGAGGCACTTTTCACCCAACCCTACCTCAAACCAAAAGTAATTGGTGCCATTTTAGGAAGAACCAGTAGAACGACTCTGACCAAATACATGGGCGAACTCACGCGTCTTGGCATCCTCACTCCTAAGCCCGACAAAAAAGAAGTGTACTATGTGAACAGCGATCTGGTACGAATTATTGGAGATTGATTAATACTCCACTTCCCTCTCACTAAATTCAAATCCCATTTTATCCAATTCGATGAGGATAGGCTCATAAATCTCCTTGTGTGTAGGGATGTGAACCCCGGGCATATTAATTGTTCCATTAAGTACATTTTCGGCAGCAATGGCCAGCGGCAATCCCACCGTTTTTGACATGGCTGTGTCCGTTTGATTCTCTCCTTCTACCACCATGTGCGCTTGTATTTGTTTGGATTCCCCCTTGTCCAGATATTCAAACTTGTGCCACATCACGATCAGGTCGCGATCCTCTTCGTTGAGCGTCCATTTCTTTTTAAGAATGTGTTCCAATATCTGCGCGGGCGTTCCTCGATCCAGTCCCACTAATTCATCGGTAAATAGATCAAGCCACTTAAGTTTGTACATTTCCTCACTCTCCAAACCTATGCTCAGGTAGTGCGCCAATTTCAGTTCAATTGAATCTCCGGGATTATATTGTAGGAAAGAATTAATGAACTGTCGATGTGTCAATTCACCCACGTTTTCCAACTCATACGTATCCTCTGTAGCACCCAATTGCACAAAAATATCCCAGCCTTTGCAGTAACCCAACCTACGGAGCGTTCCACGATAAAGTGTATTAATTCCTCTTAGCTTGTAGAGGTCGAGATACTTTAGCGAGTCCCTATTCGCGTACCCTTCAAAGTAACCGTGACCGGGGATATGGATCACCTCCGTACGTTGGAAAAGGTGGTGATACGGGATGTACTTGTAGCGCCCTTCTTGAATAAACTTCACATAGCCTTGACCGGCCAGCACGACGTTGCGTGGATTCCACGTAAACTTATATTTCCAAGGATTGTCATTCTCCCTATCCTCCGAAAGCAATCCACCCGTGAAGGTTTCAAAGGCCGTCAGCTCATGCCCCTCCTCTCTCAACCGATCCAGCACTTTCATTGCAGACATGTGATCAATGCCCGGATCGAGCCCCAACTCCATGAGGCAATGCGCACCCTTGGATTCGTACTCAGATGAAAGCTCCTTGATGTCATCAGTGAGGTAGGAAGCTGTCACCATGTTTTTGCCTAGCTCCGCACATTTCTTTGCAGGGATAATGTGGAAACGAGCCGGAAGCATGGAAATAACCAAATCCGTTTTACTAATCTCCTCATGCACCTGTTCATTATTTTCGATATCGAATTCGATCAAATGTGCATTCGGAAATTCAGAAGTCTTCTCTTTAGCCAGCGCTAAATTCATTTCCCCAATGGTGATTTCCCATTGATTTTCAGAAGCTCGTTGATGAAGGTATGCGATGAGGGAGGTGGCCGATCGCCCCGCGCCTAGGATGAGAATTTTTTGCATTTCTGGAATTACAATTCGGCTAGTAGAATTGGATTTTGTCGAACATCAAATATTGTGGCAATTTTAACGTAATTATCTTCATTCCAATAAATGATTTTATAATTACCTGCCACCAAACAGCGATATACTCTTTTAGCCTGTTTTAGCAAAGGTTCTTTTGTTCCCAAATTCGGGAATTCACTTAATTGATCTGCTCGATCAATAATTGACAATACTATTTTTCGAGCGATTTCCGAGGTGGCATTCTTTTCGTAAGAAGTGAAGATAGATTTCATGTCGCTCATAGCCCGATCTGTCCAAAGAACTCCTACCGCTCCTTTATTTGATTCCTTAGTGATTGAGAGTCCATCACTCGACCAGCCGTAGCATCAGCTTCCGCTTCTGCTTCTGCTTCTGCTATTCTAGCAAGCAAATCTTCTACCGATATAGGATTTTGGCCAGACAGATTGCCCTCCAAAGAATGGAGTAATTGTTCTGATTTATGAACCACCTCTTTATTCTGAACCCCAAAAAACTGATGTAGAAATGATATTTTTCTTTCCGCCAAACCCATAATCAAATATACAAAAATATGGCTAGTTAGATTTTTACTTTTTTATTCTTCCTTGGCCCTCCAATCTTCGGTTTTGCGCGCCTTCCCTTTGATCCAGAAATCGTACTTGGGCCGCCCTCAAAAGTGACATACAAAGATAAATTATGAGTAGTGAGCTTCTTTAGTGGGATATTAAATTCACTGACACTTTTGGGGTCTATCATGTTTTTCACTCCCCATGAATATCTAATTTCAGGTGAGAATTTGAACAAAGGGAAATACATATCGAATCCCGCTCCAACTTCTATGGAAATTTGATTTCGGAGCAAATCGAGCTTGGCAGATGTGTCCTCTTTCTGTCCCCTTCCCACCGCTTCAAATGAGGGCTTTACGCCCCCGACCAAATACATGGCATAATTGCCTCTTCGCTGAGACTTGTATTTGAATAAGAGTGGAATTTCCACGATAGTGGCATCCTTGACGTGGCGTTGTTCTGTCAAATTTGAATAGCGATAGGTTAGGTCATTTTCATAAAAAGCAACCGTCGGGAGAATCCTGAAATCCAAATATTGAAGAAGGTGAAAGTTCACGACAAAACCAATTTTGAACCCTCCCAGATTACCTGGCACTACCGAATGCAGCGTATCGAAGGCCGGGGTGGCATAGATATCATCGTACTGAATCCTGTACTTGGATGAATGAAGACCAATGAAGAAACCATAGTGAATCTTGTGCTCGTCATAGTCTGGCAAATTCGCAGACGGATTGTTTTGCGCTTGCCCAGTCAGTCCGAGCAATAGCAACAAACCCAGGACTCCTATTTTGTGCCTGTGTAGATGGAGCTTATGCCAAAGGTAAGTGACTTGCATGCTGTGTTTTTAAAACCTGATTTGTTCAATACGTCCAAAAAATCTTGTCCATCCGGAAACGCTTTGACCGATTCTGGCAGATATGTGTACGCTGCTTGATCTTTTGATACCATCCGCCCGATTTTAGGCAAAATCCAACGGAAATAGAAATTATAAAGTTGCTTGAAAGGAAACAACCGAGGGCGCGAAAACTCTAATATCACCACCCTGGCATTTTCTTTCATCACTCGGTACATATCTGCCAGCCCCTCTTCCAAATGTTCAAAATTCCTCACTCCAAATGCAACGATCACTGCATCGAATTTATTCTCTTCAAATTCCAATCCTTCAGAATCGCCCAGAGACAGTTCGATCTTGTCCTCCAACCCCATCTTCTTGATCTTTTCCTTTCCTACTTCCAGCATTCCTTTAGAAATATCCACGCCAATAACCTTTTCAGGGTTGAGTTTCATGGCGGCAATGGCGAAATCACCAGTACCTGTGGCGATATCAAGAATAAGCTTAGGCTGATCTTCTTTCAGAAATTTAAGTGCTTTCTTTCGCCAAAGTCTGTCAATACCCAGACTGAGTGTGTGGTTCAGAAAATCGTACTTGCCACTGATGTTGTCAAACATCTCAGCAACCTGTTCTTTTTTACCGACCGTTTGGTCTTTGTAGGGAAGTACCGTCATTGCGGCGCAAAAATACATTAATTATTTACTCATGGCCCGCACACGCTGAAGTAGTGTTGGGTGAGAATAATGCACAAAAACATAGGCCGGATGTGGGGTGAGATTGGACAGGTGGTCTCCACTCATTTTTTTTAATGCCCCGATCAATGGCTCAGCACGATAGGTTTCTTTAGCGTAAGCGTCTGCTTCGTACTCATTCTTTCTGCTCAGCAAATTGCCCAGCAAACCTATGATATGAGAAAGTGGTGAGTACAGAATTCCGAACGCCAGCATATTCAGATGAAGGGCGGTGGTCACACCTCCCATCGCCCAAGACACTTGCGAGTTGGTGATCATTAGCGAAAGCAGGTACAACATAAAACCCATGATGAACAGACTGATAAACGTTGAAAGTAGGATGTGCTTCTTCTTGAAATGCCCAACCTCGTGTGCAAAAACAGCCGTCAGCTCCTCAATCGAGTGGTTCTCGATCAACGTATCGTAAAGCACAACTTTCTTCCGCTTCCCCAATCCTGAGAAAAACGCATTGCCCTTGCTCGATCGTTTTGAGCCATCAATAACAAAAATGTTTTTTAGTGGAAACTTCACCTTGTCACAGTATTCCTGAATAGAAGCTTTGAGTTCTCCCTCTTCGATGGGTTTCAATTTATTGAAAAGCGGGAGAATGAGCGACGTATAAAACAGATTGGCAAACAGGGTGAAGGCCACCATGATCGCCCAAAAGTAAATCCAGAAACCACTACCCAGAGACGCAACCAAATAGATAAATACGGCCAAAAGGAGTCCTCCAATAATGACGGTAAGAAGCAAGCCTTTTAGTTTGTCCAACCAGAAAGTTTTTTTGGTCATTTTATTGAAACCATATTTTTTCTCAATTACAAAATTTCGATATAGAGAGAAAGGAATACTAAAAATATCAGAAGCCAAATACAACACACCAAAAAACATCAACGGGGTGATCATGTCAAATGGTGAATAATTTCTCAAGTAAGCATCCAACCAACCAAACCAGCCAAAATAAATAGCCAGAAATGTTAGCAGAAAACTTAAGGTGGCTGACAAAGTTCCGAACCGAGAAAGCTCTGCCATGTAGGCCTGCGACTTGGCGTATTTTGCTTCGTCATAAATTCCCTCAAGCTCTGCGGGAATTGGATTCCTGGCACTCTGGTTATTGAAATAACTCAGCACTCGTTCGAGTACAAAATCAAAGGTGATAATCCCCAATAAGAGATAGAAGATGGTTGATTCGGACATGGGGTAAAGGTAGGGAGGTTTTGGATTAGTGAAGTGAATTATGAATCAATTGCTTTTCTAATTCGTCCTTGGAGCTCAGGCAATACCTCCTCCATAAACCAAGGATTCTTCTTTTGCCAGACGGCATTTCGAGGAGAAGGGTGAACTAGAGGTAAATAGTCCGGCAAGTATTCCGTGAAATTTCTAACAGTCTCAGTTAAGGTTTTCTTTAACCGATCTCCCAAATATTGCTTCTGCGCATACTGCCCAAAAAGCAACGTCAGTTGAATATTCGGCATCCTATCCAACAACTCCTGATGCCACAGTGGGACACATTCCTTTCTTGGTGGAAGGTCTCCTGACTTGCCCGTACCTGGATAGCAAAAACCCATTGGCACTAAAGCAAAATTATTCGGATCATAAAACTCTCGCTCAGTTACATCCATCCACTTTCGTAGATTTCGCCCACTGGGATCGTCCCAAGGTATGCCTGTTTCATGTACCTTCTTTCCAGGAGCCTGACCAATTAGTAAGATTTTTGATTTAGTACTTGCTTGCACGGTGGGTCTTGGCCCAAGAGGCAAATCAGCGCAGACCGTACATCTTCGAATATTTCGCAGCAAATCCTTCATGAGAATAAATAACCTCAGAACAGGCTCAGGAGGTATGAGTTTGGTTAGAATTGTCTTTATTCGATGCAATCATTGAAGTATAAAACCCACAGCGCGGGTAAATTAAAAAATACATGTTCACTTTTCGGTTGCAGGGAGTAATTCCACACTTTTACTTTGGCTTATGACGCAGACCTTACCATTTGATCGGATGTACAAAGCACTTGTGGATAGGGACTCCAGCTTTGAAGGACTGTTCATCGTGGGTGTGAAAACCACGGGCATTTTCTGCCGCCCCACGTGCTCAGCCAGAAAGCCAAAAAAAGAAAATGTTGAGTTCTTCGATGATCATCACCAAGCCTTGACCAACGGGTATCGTGCGTGCAAAGTGTGCAAACCCATGATTCCTGAAGGCGAACATCCTGAGTGGTTGAAAACGTTGATCAGTAAAATTGATAAGGGAGAAGTGCGATTCAAAGATTACGAGCTTCGCCTAATGGGCTATAGCCCAAGTAAGATTCGACGGTATTTCAATAAACACTACGGCATGACCTTTCAGGCCTACCTTCGAATGAATCGAATAAATGGCGCCTTCTTGAAAATCAAGGAAGGTGACCGAGTGACAAATACTGCCTTCGATCAAGGCTATGATTCACTGAGTGGTTTTGCCGATACCTTTAAAAATATGACAGGATTTTCTCCAAGTGCTGCTGGCACAATTATCACAATTAATCGGATTCCAACTCCGCTTGGCCCTATGATGATTGGGGTGACAGGTGAAGGCCTTTGCTTGCTGGAGTTCACGGACAGGCGAATGCTCGAAACACAACTTGAAACTCTCAAAAAGCGATTCATGGCGAACATGGTCACGGGTAAACATGAAATGATTGATCGAGTAGCCACGCAGCTCGATGAATATTTTGAAGGCGCAAGAAGAGATTTCGACATACCTCTAGCTACGCCTGGAACAGACTTCCAACGAAAGGCCTGGGAGGCTTTGAACAAAATTCCCTACGGAGCGACTCGATCCTACAAGCAGCAAGCGAATGCCATTGGAAATGTGAAAGCCGTACGTGCCGTGGCGCGAGCCAATGGTGAAAACAGAATCGCCATCATCATTCCTTGTCACAGAGTGATAGGATCAGATGGAAGCATCGTCGGCTATGGAGGCGGCATTCACCGCAAGCAGTGGTTGCTGAAGCATGAGTTTGAGAATGCGAATTGAAGGCTGCCAAATGTTTGATTGTTCATTTTTATAAAAGACAACCATCATACTAACAGTTTCATACAATCTCAGTAGATTTAGTTTCTGTTAGCCTTATCACTGCATGTCGTCGAAGTTTTTTACTAATCAAAATCAGGAAACAAGTCTTCTTAAAAAATTCGAAGGAGTATTCGAACATGTGCCCAGCATCAGGTATTTCGATGCACTGGTTGGGTATTTCAGAGCTTCAGGATATTTCAAGATAAGACCATTTCTCGAGAAGCTTCCAAAAATCAGAATACTGGTGGGTATTAATGTTGATGGGTTGATCAAAAAGTATCATGATCAAGGGCAATACTATTTAGACAATCCTGAGGAAACCAAAGAAGCTTTTGTAGTCGAGCTCGTAGAAAACATCCAGGATGCAAACTATGCATCTAGCATAGAGGAAGGCATCATTCAATTCATTGAGGACCTAGTGAGTGGGAAGATTGAGCTGCGAGCTCACCCCAACAAAAAAATTCACGCCAAAGTCTACATTTTTAAGCCAGTTCATTTCAATGAACATGCACCATGCGAAGTGATCACCGGCTCTTCTAACCTGACGGATTCCGGATTGGGGTCTTTTGCAGCATCCAATTACGAATTCAACGTAAGTCTGAGGGACTATGAGGAGGTGAAGTTCGCATCGGATGAGTTCGACAGACTTTGGAGCGAGTCCGTACCAATCCTTCATGCAGAAGCCGATAAAATAAAATCAAGGACGTATCTAAAAGATGATTTCTCTCCTTTTGAAATCTACATCAAGATGCTGATCGAATACTTTGGAAAGAGAGTGGAATACGATCCCTATAGCATTGATGCGCTTGTTCCTGAGAAATATATGCGGCTAAAATATCAATCGGATGCCGCCAATCAGGGCTACTCTATTATGATGAAACACAATGGATTCATATTGGCGGATGTGGTTGGGTTAGGCAAAACCATTGTGGCTTGCATGATTTTGAAGAAATTCATTTATGAAAATGGCACGCACTCCAAGGTGCTTGTTGTTGTGCCACCAGCCATCAAATCCAATTGGCAAAGGACAGTGAAGGATTTTCAACTGGACATGAATTTTGATTATGTATCCATCGGTAGTCTGCACAAAATTTTAGACGAGAACAATCACGATTACAGCCGTCCCGAGGATTATGATCTTGTGGTGGTGGACGAATCTCATAAGTTCAGAAATGACTATACAGGCATGTACGTGCAACTACAAGATATTTGCAAGCGCCGAAGGGCCAAATCATCCGAAAATGGTGATACAAGAAAGAAAGTGATACTTGTCTCTGCTACTCCTTTGAATAACCGGCCACAGGATATTGAGAGTCAACTCTATCTATTTCAGGATAAACGAAATAGCTCCTTAGAAAACATTCAAAACCTGCAAGACTATTTTAAAAAGATCAACGAAACCTATAAGCGGCTGTCCGAAGAACGTACCTTGAATGTCCCTAAACTCAAGCAGCTTTTCGAAAAACTCAGAAATGATGTGATTGAGCCCCTGGTCATTCGAAGGACCCGAACCGACATTGAAAACAACAAAGACTATCTGGAAGATATAACTGGCCAGGGGATCACCTTTCCTAAGGTGGACGATCCAATAGCCCTTCGGTATAAATTGGATGATGAGCTGGGGAAACTGTTCTTTGAGACGGTGGAGTTGATCACGGCCGTTGATATGGAAGGAAATGATACGGACGGCATTGGCTACTATCGCTATCGAGCCATTGAATTTCTTGAAAACGAAGAGGACAGAAAGCTTTACACCAAGGGCAGGATGTCTGTAGAATCCATTTCAATCAGGCTGGCTGCCATCATGCGGACGCTACTGGTCAAAAGACTGGAAAGTAGTTTCTTCGCCTTCACCCGATCCATTGAGCGATTCAGCCGGGCAATTGACAATATGATCAATATGCTGGATGATGATCGTGTATTCATTGCACCTGATCTGGACATTAACAAACTGCTAGAGGAAGGCTACAGCTATGATCAAATCGAAGAAAAAGTAAACGACAAGGAAGGTAACAATCGGCAATTTTCATCCTCATCATTTGACAAAAAGTATCGTGAACTATTGCTTTTGGATAAGACTAAGGTGGATGATCTGACAAGTCGTTGGCAAGCAGTGAAAGATGACCCGAAGTTGACAGAATTCCTCAGTCAAATGAAAGACACCTTCTTTGTGAAAAAGAAAAATGAAAGCGGTAAACTGGTGATTTTTACTGAGTCCAAAGAAACCGCTGACTACCTGAAAAAACAGCTGGATGCTCAGCATAAACACACTTCGCTGATCATCAGCTCTGAGAACCGACAGACCATGGAATCTGTCATTAGAAACAATTTTGATGCAAATCTGGAAGAAGAAAAATGGAAGGATGAATTTGACGTGATCATTACAACTGAGGTGCTGGCCGAGGGGATCAACCTGCACCGAAGCAATACCATTGTCAATTATGACGTGCCCTGGAATGCCACCCGACTGATGCAACGGATCGGGCGAGTGAATAGAATTGGTTCAAGAGCAGATCAGGTATTTGTTTATAATTATTATCCATCCGCAGAAGGTGACAGGCAAATCAGACTGGTGAATAATGCACTCAGGAAACTACAGGCTTTTCACACGGCCTTCGGTGAGGACAACAAAATATTTTCGATTCTTGAAGAGAAAGGGGACGCTGGATTATTTGGGAATAATATCGAGCGAGAAGAAAATGAAATCCTCAAATACTTGAAAGAGCTCAGGGAGTTTAGAAAAAAGAACGGAAAGCTATTCAATGAAATAGCCCGACTTCCTCATAAAGCCCGCTGCGGCCGGGAAGCACAAGCAGGACAGCCCGTACACATGATCGACAATGAAGGCGAAAATGTAAGCTATAGTACACGTAATGCCACATTGAGCTACCTGAAAAGTGAAAACCATCCCGGGATTTTTTGTCTGGTGACACCAGATATGGGTACGCTCGAATTGAATTTTTTGCAGGCAGCCAAACTCTACAAGGCAGATACGCAGGAAGCTTCTATTTCACTGCATGAGTTGCATCACCAGCAGGTGCTTGCCGCACTCAATTTTTTTAAATTGGAGAAAAACCAACTGGAACTACAGGGTGTACAATCTCAGCAGCTAAGTGCAGCAGAAAAGAAGGCAAACAAAAATTTGAGTTTTTTAAAAAAACAAGCACCCACAGAACAGAAAAAGAAAGTCATCTTAAAAGTGATTGAGCAAATCAAGAAAGGACGATTTGCCTCCAAAGGTCTCCCAACCAAGATTAATCATTTCTTTGATTCAAATCAGCAAGACTTGACTAAGGACAAAGAGAAATTCTATGACCGATTATTTAAGGAGTTGCTTGATGATTTTTCGGGAATGCCTGAAGAAAGTCAACCCCGAGTGAAGGTACAGCCAAGAGGTATAGTGAATGCGAAAATCGTTTTGTCCCAAAGTTTTAAATAAGATGATCTTCGATTTTGAAATGGGAGCAACCAGAAAAATAAAGTGTAAACCCTAGAATTAGTACTGATAAAAAAGCAAGTATGAGCGTAAATAAGAAAATTGAAGTTCAGGGTAAGGAGATCGCAGTAATTAAATTCCAGGATGAAGATTATATTTCAATTACGGATATGCTAAAAGCCAAGGACGGTGATTTCTTCATATCTGACTGGTTGAGGAATAGAAACACCGTTGAGTTTCTTGGCATCTGGGAATCCGTAAACAACCCGGATTTTAATTACGGCGAATTCGCCACAATTAGATCTCTGGCAGGACTCAATAATTACAAAATCAGTGTGAAAGAATGGGTAAAAAAAACCAATGCTGTTGGACTCAGGGCAAAGACCGGACGGTATGGTGGCACCTACGCACATGCCGACATTGCTTTCGAATTTGGGATGTGGGTGAGTGCCGAATTCAAAGTGTACCTGATCCGAGAGTTTAAAAGACTTAAAAATGAAGAAAATGACCGCCTCCAACTCCAATGGGATCTGCACCGCACGCTGGCCAAAGTCAATTATCGCATTCACACCGATGCTATCAAAGCCAACATAATCCCACCGGAAATCACCTCAAAACAGCAGTCAATCATTTATGCTTCTGAGGCCGATGTACTGAACGTGGCACTTTTTGGACATACGGCCAAAGAATGGAGAGAGGCTAATCCCAGTGAAAAAGGGAACGTTCGTGACCACAGTACTATGGAACAACTTCTGGTCCTGGCCAACATCGAAAGCCTGAATGCAGAATTTATTGCGGCAGGATTGTCTCAGGGTGAAAGGCTTAAAAAACTGAACGAAAGTGCCATCAGGCAAATGAAATCCCTGACCAAACTCCACACGATCAAAAAACTAAGCTAATGGCCACCCAGACAGAAATTCAACAAGCCCTCCAACAACCCTATGATCAGAAGCGATTTGCCGCCGAGGTACTCAAACCAGTCTTTGGCAGCACCTTCTCCTATGCACATGCACCCTCCAAGCCCACCATTCTGCCAACAGCATCTGAGCAAGCCGTCATCCATGAAGTGCTGATCTACGGGAGCGTGTCTCTGGAGGACGGCACTGAGATTACCTGCTACCAAATCCTACTGCAACCGACCGTGCGCATAGAGCAAAGCCGAGTCGCCATACAGCAATATGTTCGAAAACTCATCACTGCGGGAGATGCCGCTCTGATCAATTTCATATCTCCAAACTCAAAGGACAATTGGCGATTTACGCTGGTCGCCAGTGATACACAGCTTGGGGACGAAGGCATAGAGGAAGTCAAAACCAACCCCAAACGATATACCTACCTCATCGAAAAAGAACGCCACAACCGCACCATGGCCGATCGGATGAGCGCACTTTCGCTGGATTCGGACATCACGCTGCAGTCTTTGATCAAAGCCTTCTCTGTGGAGGCCATGAGCAAAGCCTTTTTCAACGAATACAAAGAACACTATCAAAACTTTGTGGAGTACATCACTGGCAAACGCATGGTGAAGGTGAAAGGGAAATGGACGGAACAGGAAACGGGACAACCACATGCCTATTTGAAATCCCTTTTTAACGGAAACGAAAAGGACGCCCGTGATTTTATCAAAAAATTGATGGGTCGAATTGTGTTCCTCTACTTTGTGCAGAAAAAGAGATGGCTGGGCGCATCCACGACCGATTACACAGATGGGCCTTATGACTTTATTGCAAAGCTGTTTGAAGAAACCGGAGGAAATAAGAACTTCTTTCCGATAGGTCTATCCGAACTGTTCTTCAATGCCCTGAACAAGGAACGACCCAATGATGACTGGAAAATGCCTTCTGGGAAAACGGTGAAAATACCGTATTTGAATGGTGGTCTTTTTGAGCGTGACGATATCGATGAAAAAATTCATAAAAAGGGAGACATGCTGACTTTTCCTCCCGGTCTCTTCTCCCATGTGGACAAACAGGACACACCCATTGAGCGCGGCTTTCTTGACTTCCTGAATGCTTACAACTTCACGGTGTACGAGGACAGTGAGGACGATCACACCATAGCAGTAGATCCTGAGATGTTAGGCCACATTTTCGAAAACCTACTGGAGGACAACAATGACAAAGGTGCCTTCTACACACCCAAGGAGATCGTGCACTACATGTGCCGAGAGAGTTTGATCGAATATCTGAGCACCCATCTCGAAAAAGAATACAAGGTTTATCGACAGCTAGGCAAGAATCAGGTGGAGCTATTCGGGAACGAGGTTAAAACAGGTCAGCTTTCCATGATGGAAGAGCTGGGTGATAAGGCGCTTGATCGCTCTGAGGTAGAACACATGGTGAAGGAAAAGGACATCCGAAATTTAACAGGTGCTCAGCTTAACCGAATTGATGAACTGCTGGATGAGGTGAAGATATGTGATCCAGCCATTGGCTCAGGGGCGTTTCCCATGGGACTGCTCCAGGAAATCTTCACGATCAAAGAGGCCATTGCGCTGAAACAACAAAAGCCATTCGAAGCAGCAGATGTGAAGGAGCACATCATCTCCAATTCCATCTATGGCGTGGACATTGAGCGTGGGGCAGTTGACATAGCCCGCCTACGGTTCTGGCTTAGTCTGGTGGTGGATGAAAACCAGCCCAAAGCTCTACCCAATTTGGATTATAAGATTGTTGTAGGTGACTCACTACTAAGCAAGTTCAATGGGGAAATAGTAGAGATCGATTGGGAACGTAAGAAAACCACTACCTCCACCAAATCCATTGTGGCGAGCATTCAAAAGGGACTTAAAGAAATAACCCAAAGGCAGCAGCAGTTCTTTGACCCAACGATTGCCAATAAATCCAATCTCAAACTTGATATAAGGAATCTCAAGCTAGATGTGCTTATCAATCAGGTTTCTCTCAATAAGTTGGAGTATGCTGATAATACACCAGAAAAAGGTGGATTTGCACCAACAGCTATAGAGCAAATACACAACACTGAACGGAAGGTCAAAATATCTGGATACAACAAAACCCTCAAAAATCTCAAAATCCTTAAAGAGAACCCCATTCGACCCTTCCAGCACTTTGACTGGAAGCTTGACTTCCCAGAAGTGATGAATGAACTGGTAGCCGTAGAGAAAACGGGTTTTGATATTGTGATTGGGAATCCCCCTTACATTAATTTTCGAAACTTGTCCGATCAAGTTTTGAAAAGACAATTGCTTGATAAATTCTTGGCTTCTGAATATCAAACCGATTTCTACATCCTGTTTTTGGAACAGTGTGTCAAATCATTATCCATTTCTGGAACATATTCTTTAATCGTTCCAAACAGCCTGACGAATAATTTAAATAACTCCAAAATACGAAAGTTTATATTAGAAACTTCAGATATTAAATCATTAGCAAATACTCCTATTGGTGTATTCGAAGAAGCAACCGTGGACACAGTTATTATATGTGCTTCACGAAATAGATCTATCAATGGAAGATCGACAATAAGAACTTATGATTTAATAGATCATTCTTTTAAGCCTCTGCAACTGCGATCTCAGCAGGATTTTTTGGCGAGCGAATCCTATTCTTTCGATTTTTTAACTAGTAATCGAAACAGAACCCTAATTGCCAAAATTCAGCAAGGAACAATACAATTGAAATCACTAACTGAATCAACGAGTGGCATAAAGGAGTACGAGACTGGAAAGGGGTCTCCTCCACAAACTGTGAGAGATAGAGAGCAGAAAGTATACAACTCGGATTATAAGGTTGACTCAAAACACCGAAGGCATTTGAGTGGTAACGAAATTGAGCCATATCAATTAAATTGGAAGGGTGGTTATATTAAATATGGGAAAAACTTAGCTGCACCCCGTGATCAGAAGTTTTTTAAAGGATCCAGATTTATAATAAGGGAAATACCTGGAAATGGGCGATTAATTGCCGCATTTACTTCTGAGAATTTTACGGTTAAGAATACCGCTCATGTTTTTAGTTCAACGAATTCCTTAGTTCCTGACTTATTTCTTTGTGCCCTAGTTAATTCAAAATTGTTCGGGTTCTATTTTACGAATAAATTTTCTGAAAGAGATAAAGTGTTCCCAAAGGCGAAAATTGGCCAGTGCAGATTATTACCAATTCTAGTTCCGAATAGAAAAAGCAATAAATTGATTATCGAATCCGCGAGCCAAATCCTCACCCTCAAAAAGCAAGGTAAAGACACCACAGCCCTCGAACGTGAGATCGATCTCCTGGTGTATAAGCTATATGACCTCACCTGGAAGGAGGCTTGTGTAATAGAAGAGAATAAAGAGTGGATGAGTAAAGGAGAGTATGAGAAATTTAAACTTCCAGAATAATGGCTTGGACAAGAACAGAGAAGGTTACTCTTTGGGCGGCTATAATTTCTTCGCCTCTTCTCACGCTTGTTATTGATTTCTTCAAAGAGAAACCCATTTTTTCCACACTGTGGTCTTGGATTATTTGGCTATGGAATGGCCTATTCAGGATTATGACTTATGAAACGGCTATTTGGATAGTACTTCTCATCGTTGTAGGCTTGTTTGGTCTGTTGGTATTGATTTCCAAATTGCAAGAAGAACCCATGCCTCGGAGTATAATTACGAAAATTTTAAGGACACATTGGGCGAAATAGTTATTGGGCGAAATAGTTTTTGATTTCTGTCTGGATCATAATCAGACCTATATCGATGTAATGAACTGGAGCTTGGATAAGAACATCATGCTCCTCAATATTCTCTCACACGAACTTATGGATTAAAAAATTTCCACATCCACCTCTCCCCTCACCAAATCCTCAAGTTCCTCTCTTTTTCTAATCAGATGAGCCACGCCATCTTTCACCAGCACCTCGGCTGGGCGTAAGCGAGAATTGAAATTGGAAGACATAGTGAAACAATACGCACCTGCATTTTTGAAAACAAGAATGTCTCCTTTCCTCACTTCAGGAATAATACGATCAAGAGCAAACGTGTCGGTCTCGCAGATATAGCCTACCACGCTATACACTTTTTTATCGCCTTGGGGATGGCTGATATTTTCAATTTCATGGTGCGCTCCATAAAACATAGGTCGAATGAGGTGATTGAAGCCTGTGTTCAATCCCACAAATGTGCAGGAAGTGGTTTGTTTGATCAGATTGGCCTGCACAGCAAAATACCCGGCATTGCTGACCATGTATTTTCCAGGTTCGAATTCCAGCGTATACTCACGTCCCATTTTTTCACAAAAAGTATTGAACGACGCACTGAATTTCCTACCAAGGTCCTGAAGGTCGGTGTACAAATCACCTTCCTTGTACGCGACCTTAAAGCCACTACCAAAATCAATATGCGTGACCGTGTCGAATTTTTCTACCACGGAAAAAACCAATTCTGCCGCTCTAATGAAAATATCGGGATCCAAAATATCGGAACCCGTGTGTACATGAATTCCCTGTACGTGGATGTTGAATCGTTTCACGATCCGCTCGGCATTTGGTATCTGATGAATCGAAATTCCGAATTTGGAATCGATGTGACCAGTTGATATTTGTTGATTCCCACCCGCCATCAGGTGTGGGTTCACTCGGATATAAATTGGCAACTCCGGATGATTAATCCCAAAGTATTCGAGCATGTGCAAGCTGTCAACATTGATCTTCACACCCAATCCAATCGCTTCCTCGTATTCCGATTCTGAGATGTTGTTTGGTGTGAAAAGAATTTCCTGAGGGTCAAATCCCGCTCTAAGTCCCAGCTGAATTTCCCCGATAGAAACACAATCCAGACCTGCTCCAAAAAATTTGAACAACTTTAAAATTGCTCGGTTGTTCAGGGCCTTGCACGCGTAGTGGATGTTGAGGTTTTTGACATCAAATGCAGAAGAAAACGCTTCATAGTTTTTCTGAATTTGAGCAGCATCATAGACGTAGACCGGGTTGTGATACTCTTCGCAGATGCGGAGCATTTGTTCATTAGAAAGTAGCATTGAAAGAAATTGAAATAATAAAAGAAAAAAAATAAAACCAGAAAGGTCTGCTCGGACTAGGCAAACGGGTACTGTTTATAAAGGCGGGTTACCCATTGAGGGAAAAGGAGAGTAGTTGTTTTTTTCTTATTCATGAGAACGCAAATGTAAGACACAGGAATGGAAACCGAGCTATTGATTTACCTCATGGATTATTTTGAATTCTTGACATTCCTCTACTTTGGAAATGACATAAATTTTCGCTGAATAGGACAACCTAATTGTTTCGAATCTTCCCACGTAACAATTAACGGCTCAAAAAGGGCGTTTCTCCCGTTTCCAGAATCGTAGGAAAACAAATTTCCAAATTCGTTCTCACCAATTGCTACCTCACTCCGGATAACCGACAGGTGATAGGAGTTTAGAGTGGTCATGTTTGCAGGCTTCAAGAAATGTGCAACCTTAAACTCACCATTCGGACTGGCTATTTCCTTAAAAACTTGATTCGGTTGCTGGCATGCGCCGAGGATCATCACAGACATGCAGATCATAAGGCCCTTTTTCATTTTGATAGCTGGTTTCACTTTATCAAAAATAACATTTTCAAGGCTCAAAAGGAGAGGATATAATCCGTCCCAAATAAGTGAGGACGAAAAAGCAAAGCGAAACAGACCCTGAATTGTCGCTATTTTCTATTCGGCAATGGACAGGATTTATCGGTCCTCATTTTTGGATACCGATAAATTCAGCAAGATCCCATTTGGGAAAACCGAATGACTTGAACACAATGAAAGATACAATTGAGGTAAGGGATAAAAGAAGGAACATAGTTGGAAATGTTTAAATTGTTTTGATGATCAAAAGTCCAACGATATGGCCCAATGACCGAGAGTGATTCGCTGATTGTGAACTTTCAGTAATTCACTTAAAGGGCATGATCGAACCCATAAATCGAGCGAATGACAAAAAAAATGTAACACGACAGTGTTTGATTAGGTTGCGGAGGAGGTGGGATTACTCATATCCTCAACATGCTGCATAGCCCTGGAAGAATTGCGCTTCCCCCATTTCGAATCCTTGGTTTGAACTACGCCTGCATAAAATGAAAAAGGTCAACACTTTAGGTGCTGACCTTTTCTCATTCTTGCAGAGGAGGAGGGATTCGAACCCCCGGTACCTCGCGGTACAACAGTTTTCAAGACTGCCGCATTCGACCACTCTGCCACTCCTCTGTTTAATGGGTCAAATAATTCTTTGTTTTTTCAAAAACCGATATCCTTCGATTGATTTGAAAAACATTTCTCTTTTGTAAGCCTCAGACTTTGATTCAAATTGCTCCGAATACAAAAGGCTCCAAGGCTTCTTACTTTTTGTTGATCTCACGAAACCACCATTATGTCTTTTCAATCGAATCTCTAAATCCTTTGAATGACCATAATAATGAGTTCCATCAACTTCACTTTTCAAAATATAGGCAAAGAACATATTTCTTTACTTTATCGAACCCCCGGTACCTCGCGCTACAACAGTTTTTGCCATCGGCATCCCTTTGGGGCAAGACTGCCGCATTTCCCGAAGGGATCACTACGTGGCGACCACTCTGCCACTCCTCTGTTTAATGGGTCAAATAATTCTTTGTTTTTTCAAAAACCGATATCCTTCGATTGATTTGAAAAACATTTCTCTTTTGTAAGCCTCAGACTTTGATTCAAATTGCTCCGAATACAAAAGGCTCCAAGGCTTCTTACTTTTTGTTGATCTCACGAAACCACCATTATGTCTTTTCAATCGAATCTCTAAATCCTTTGAATGACCATAATAATGAGTTCCATCAACTTCACTTTTCAAAATATAGGCAAAGAACATATTTCTTTACTTTATCGAACCCCCCGGTACCTCGCGGTACAACAGTTTTTGCCATCGGCATCCCTTTGGGGCAAGACTGCCGCATTTCCCGAAGGGATCACTACGTGGCGACCACTCTGCCACTCCTCTGTGGATCCCGTCGATTCGGACGGCAAAAGTAAATTAAATATTGAATTTGCCAAGGTGTTTTTTCAATGAGTTCAAACTCATAATTATTTATCTCTGCTGACAATCATTTTGATCAACTGCTTCAACGATTCCTTATCCCAATAGGCATTAGATTCCTCCAGAAGTTGCTCCAATTTCTTATCTGGGAAAAGAGAATGAAAAATGATGACCGCCGCAAGATAACTTCCTTTCGGAGATGGGTGAAAGGAATCAAAACTATAGAGTCCGCTATTTCCGATGGTATCGTGGTATTCTTTCCAAATTGCGCCCGCAGGGATCGCTCTAGCACCATTGTGCCGGGCGGCATTGACGTGATTCAAAATGACGTCCTCAAACGTATGGTAATATCCAATGGACGTCCACACCATAAAATAAATCGGTTCAGCCCCGTGGTTTCTTGAGGCTTTCACAATCTCCCCGCCATATTCGATCAAACTCTCACGTCCATATGCCTGTGACGATGGTCCTTGTTGGAAAACAACATAGTCAAATTCGTTTTGAGAAAGCAGTTGCTGAAAACGTCCATCATTGACGTGATCTTCAAGACCATAATTTGGTAGGCAAATACAATCCGTACTGATCTCAATATCATACACTCTTCCTATTTTAGAAACCATGGAAGGTAGGTCATTGGTATAGGTCAGGCTGTTACCCAGAAAAAGTATCGTGGTTGTCTGAGCCGTCAGGGTGATTCGAATGAGAAGAAATATCAAGCAGATGGGTATTCGCATAGAGAGGTGGATACTTATGGTGTCAGAGAAACACAGCGATAAACAACATCCCTTATCTCTTTCGATTACGTTTTTGTCCAATTCCTTAACTACTTTGCAATGAATCTAAAAAAAACAGAATGGCTCAAATTACACTCGGGGGCAAACCCACAAATACTATTGGAGAATTACCAGCATTAGGAAGCACAGCACCAAATTTTACGGCAATAAAAACCGATTTTTCACCAATGTCACTAGCCGACCTAAAAGGCAAAAAAGTACTATTAAATATTTTTCCAAGTGTGGATACAGGTGTCTGCGCAACTTCGGTTAGACGATTCAATCAGGAAGCAGCGGGGTTAGAAAACACCGTTGTGGTCTGCCTCTCCATTGATCTTCCATTCGCACAACAGCGTTTCTGTGGTGCTGAGGGAATAGACAAAGTAATAGTGGCGAGTAGCTACCGAGATGAAGGTGCCTTCGGAAGAGACTATGGAGTCACGGCTGTGGATGGTGCCTTCGGTGGTTTGCATGCTCGGGCCATTGTGATAGTTGACGAAAATGGCACGGTCATTTACACTGAGCAAGTGCCAGAAATTGGGCAAGAACCAGATTATCAAAGCGCACTGGCCGCTTTGTGATCCAAGAATATTCACTGCAAGTCAATTTCAAATAGTTCTTAAATTCTGTTAAAAATTTTTATTTGATTTCTTCGCCCATTACTTTGCAATTCAAAGTACTTTCAATATGACTAAAGAGCAACAACACATCGAGGACATCCAGACCATTAAAGAGATGATGAGCAAGTCTACGCAATTCATGTCCTTGAGTGGGATATCCGGAATTCTTGCAGGCATGTATGCATTGGTAGCAGCCTATTTCGCCTATTCCAGCATCTATTCAAATCAAACATATTTGGCCTACCGAAAAGCAGATATTACTTCAGAAAGCATCACTTCTCTAGTACTTATTGCGATGGTCACCCTGATACTTTCAATCGGGTCTGGCGTGTTTTTCAGTGGTAGAAAGGCGAAACGGAACAATGAAACCTTATGGAACGAGCAAGCCAAAAGACTACTAATAAATCTAGCCATTCCTTTGGCTACTGGAGGTCTTCTTTGTCTTATCCTACTTGCAAAAGGGTTTGTGGGTATTGTTGCTCCCCTCACCCTGATTTTCTACGGACTAGCTCTGGTAAACGCAAGTAAGTACACCCTTACAGAGGTACGTGGTTTAGGCATTCTTGAGATAGCCCTCGGACTGATCGCCATGCAGTTCATGGGATATGGCTTATTATTTTGGGCAATTGGATTCGGGATACTACATATCATTTACGGAATCAGCATGTATCTGAAACACGGAGCTTAATGGTGTTGCTCAAAAATTTCGATAAGGCTTTTGAAAACAAAGTTCGCCTTGGGATCATGTCGGCATTGATGGTAAATGAATCACTAGATTTTACACATTTAAAGGAATTGCTAAACGTGACTGATGGCAATCTTGCCAGCCATATGAAAACACTGGAACAAAATGAATACGTTTCTTTTAGTAAGGAATTTGCTGGTCGCAAACCCAAAACAAAATATTCAGCCACCAACAATGGGAAAGCTGCTTTCAGAAAACATTTACAAGCATTAGAAGAATTATTTAACTAATATTTTAACTTTTTACTTTGTATTTCAAAGTACTTTTAATCCAATATTATGATTGAATCAAATGAACAAACACGCACCAAACAGAATTGGAAAAATTCCATCGGCCTCAAGCTCCTCATCATTGGGATCCTGGCCCTGCTGCTCCTCATCCCCGCAGACATGATTAGGGGGATTATTCTCGAAAGAGAATTACTAAATGAAGAAGCCAACCGCGAGGTAACGGGCAAATGGGCCAATGCTCAGACACTGAACGGGCCGATCCTCACCATCCCCTTGATTTATGAGTACGAATCGGAAGACAAGGACGGTAAGAAAATAACCACCACGTACACGAAGTACCTCAACATACTGCCCGACAAACTTTCAATTAAAGGGAATGTGAAACCGGAATCACTGAATCGAGGAATTTATGAAATCATTGTGTACAATTCGAACATGGAAATATCAGGTGATTTTTCCGTCCACGGAAATGTAGAGAAGAAAGACTTGAAAGAAATCAACTGGGATAACGCATTTCTTACATTTGGCCTCAGTGACCTTCGGGGTATCCATAAAATTTCAAATTTCAAATGGGGAAACCACTCCTTGAAAGCAAAATCAGGAGTTAGGAATAATTTGGTTCAGAGTGGGATAACTTCATATCTGCCAGACCTTGAGCCAAGCCGTGGGAAGAAAGTCGGCTTTTCATTGAAACTGGGATTAATTGGCAGTAAAAATATTTCGTTTGTGCCTCTTGGGAGTGAAACCAAAGTAGAGATTGAGTCTGACTGGAACACTCCAAGTTTCAATGGTAATTTTCTCCCACGAGATAGGGACGTATCGGAAAGTGGTTTTATTGCCAAATGGAACATTCTTGAACTTAACAGAAATTTACCAAAGAGTTGGATGGGTACGCAAAACACAGATCGCTTCCTTGATGCCGCCTTTGGGGTAGATCTCATTTTGCCACTGGATGATTATAAAAAGTCCATGCGAACGGCCAAATATGCGGCCATGACCATTGCTCTCACATTCCTTATTTTTTTCTTGGTGGAAGTATTGAACAAAAAGAAAATTCATCCTTTCCAATATGCGTTGGTTGGTTTTTCATTGTGTCTTTTCTACACGTTACTCGTCTCCATCTCTGAACACATGACTTTCAATTTGGCCTATTTGATCTCTAGCCTACTTGTTATCTGCATGATTGCAGGGTACTCCATCAGTGTATTTAAGAGTCGCAAATTTACCTGGATCCTCACTTTGGCACTCACCACGATCTACGGGTTTCTGTTCGTAACACTTCAAGCCGTTGATTATGCACTTCTTCTTGGAAGCCTTGGTTTGACCATCATCCTTAGCCTGACCATGTATTTTACCAGAAACATCGATTGGTATAAGATTCAGACAGAGGTAGGATAATATTGGAAAAATCCAAAAGATGCGGAGAAGCTTCCGCATCTTTTTCTTACCCATTTATGTAGTCTTCTACATTAATTAATATATTTGAGTAGTTAACTACGTAATATTTTATGAAATATGACTTTGTGAACGAATTAGGGTACTTGGCTCTTGCTACTCGCCTCAAGCGAATCAGTGAAGCCATGGTGCACAGTGGCCGAAACATGTACAAATCCTTGGAAATGGATATAGAACCAAATTGGTTCTTGATTTTCAAACTCCTGACCAAGCATGAGCATCTATCGGTAACGGAAATGGCCAAAAAGCTTCACTTCTCTCATCCTTCGGTGATTACGCTTGTTTCAAAGATGAAAGATCGAGGCTATCTCCACACGTTCACTGACCCAACGGATTCGCGTAAGCAGCAATTCGCACTGACCGAAAAGGCACTGGAGCAAATTCCTGAATTTGAAATTATTTGGCGAGCAGGTACTACCGCCGTAGCAGGTATGTTCCCTCCAGAAAGTAATTTTCTGGAACAACTAGAAAGCCTCGAAATTCAATTCAGCCAATCTGATTTTATGGAACGAACCCTAAACCAACTTCAACATGCCCATTGATTCTCTAGACCTCAACCCTGATGAATTCAAAGATCTCCTGAATCTGAGTACGGATTTGGTGCTTCAACAGCACGATGCGCTGGATACCAAAAAAGCCTATCATCATTTTCCACAGAAGGAAATTGAGGCATGGTTTGATGAGCCCCTTCCCCGTCATGGCATGGACAATTCTGAGCTCCTGAAACTCACAAAAGAGAAAATTCTGAACACAGCCACTAATAATTTGGGGCCATACATGTATGCTTATGTCATGGCCGGAGGGTCGCAGATGTCGATCATTGCAGAAAAACTGGCTGCCACTATCAACCAGAATGTGGGAAAATGGCACCTTGCACCTGCCATCAATGAAATTGAAAAGCGGGTCGTTCAATGGGCGGGAGAAATGACAGGATTTGGTCAAGATGTTGGTGGTGTGCTGGTGAGTGGCGGATCGGCGGCCAACCTCACGGGTCTCACGGTGGCGCGGAACATCTTTTTTGAAAAGCACAAAATCCGAGAAAAAGGTCTGTTCAACATGTCGCCGTTTACCGTATACGCGTCCAACGAAGTGCATGGGTGTGTAGACAAGAGCATCGAAGAATTAGGCATTGGCACTGACCAACTCAGACGGGTGGCTACCAACCCTGATTTCACTGTGAACCTTGTAGCAATGGAGCAAGCCATCCAACAGGATCTTGAGAACGGACTGACACCCTTCTGCATAATCGGAAACGCCGGAACAGTTAATACGGGTGCCATTGACGATTTGACAGCTCTCAGTGGGCTGGCCAAAAAATATGAACTTTGGTTTCACATCGACGGGGCGTATGGCGGGCTGGTCGCTACGCTACCCTCTCTCGAAAACGAGTACCAAGGAATGGAACTGGCCGATTCTGTGGCCGTGGATTTTCACAAATGGCTTTACTCTTCATTCGAAGCAGGCTGCCTATTGGTCAAAGATTGGGACATCCTGAAACGCACCTATTTCAAGAAAGCAGCGTATTTAGATACTGAATTAGAACAAGACAAGGGACGTCTGGATTTCAATGAACACTATTTCCAGCTTTCACGAAATGCAAAGGCACTGAAAGTTTGGATGGGTTTGAAATCTTATGGGTTCCAGCGTATACAAGAAATGCAGCAAAAGGACATTGATCTCACCCATTACTTAGCTGAACAAGTGGACGCTGCAGATGATTTTCAATTGAAGTCCGTCTCTCATTTGGCTGTGGCCTGCTTCAGATACAAAGGCACCCTCTCGAACAATGATGAAATCACCTCTTTGAATCAGCGGATGCTTCCGGCTCTTGAGAAAGACGGGAGAGTATTCATCACCGGCACCAAGCTCAATGGAGAATTTGCCATTCGTGCCTGCTTGATCAACCACCGCATGCACAAAGGCACTGTGGATTATTTGATCAATGTAGTGAGAGAAGTGGGGAATCAGTTGATCCTATAGAAAGCCAAATTTCAAACCTAATTACCTTGTCAAGACGATTCGGAGGTCCACGCATTTTTCAAAGCCAGAACCCGCTGAGAAATGGCGGGATAGTAAATGAGACATTGCATTTGTTGTGACATTGGAAACAAGCCACCGACTCGTGCATCAAAGCAATGCTGTAATTGGATCCCAAAAATGCGCATCAAAATCCACGATCTGATCGTTCTTCACTTGCACGCCCTCACTCTCAAGTAATTCCTGCATTCGCTCTGGTGGATGGAAATGTGCCCTTCCTGTAAGCAGCCCCACTCGATTCACCACACGATGCGCTGGCACGTCAGGATCCATTCCCGAGGTGTTCATTGCCCAACCCACCATGCGCGCGCTTCGGCCCGTGCCTAGGTATCTTGCAATTGCTCCATAGGAAGTTACGCGTCCCTTTGGGATGAGTTTGGCCACTGCGTGAACGTCTTGGAAGAAACTGGTTTTGTCAAACATGAGGTAAATTTAATCCATGAAAAGAAAAAACATAAGCTCAGGTGCGCCGTGGGAAGATATTGTAGGCTACAGCCGAGCCGTGAGAATTGGAAATACCATTGAGGTCTCGGGTACAGCACCAGTAGAAAATGGGAATGTGAAAGGCGATACAGCTTATGAGCAAGCAATTGTCTGTTTGGAGATCATTAAAAAATCATTGGAAGAGGCCGGTGCTAATATGGATGATGTCATTCGTACACGCATATTTGTCACGGACATTTCTCAATGGGCGGAATTCGGGAAAGCGCACGGGGAATTTTTCGGCGGCAATAAACCAGCCACATCAATGGTAGAAGTCAATGCGCTAATTGACCCAAAGATGCTGGTGGAGATAGAAGCAACGGCTGTTTTAAGTGACTAGTAAACAGTACTCCAGGGGTCAGTGGTCGGCCTCTACATACCCTCTCAAATACTGATATGCCTCTGTCAATTCTCCATTTTCGGTAATGGTCGCACGCCTGATGACTTCCTCAGAATCATCACCCAGCAGGTGTGGCAGCACGTTATCGATGAGCTCACGCCCAAAACTAGTCGAAGCATCTCGTGGTAGTTCACAAGGCAGATTGTCAACCGCCATTACGGTAATATTTGCCTCGTTCGTTAGGGCAGGTTCTTCAATATCTTCGCTGGGATTGTAATCATAAACAGGATCCGAAATGGTGGTTGGACGCATGGTAGATGGAATGGAACCTTGAATATCGCACGTGATATCAGCTACTACGCGAATCCCGAAATCTGAATTCATTGCATCTTCTTTCGTAAAAAGGACAGGAGCCGCCGGATTCCAATAGGCACAAGCGATGAGTAAATCTGTCGTTCGGGCATATTTCAAAAAATCTCCCTGATAGTTTTCGGGATGATTATGAAACTCCGATCTGTTAAAATTTCTTGTCGTTGATTTGTTGTAGTCTCTGGAATTCAATTGTGTGAACACAGGCTCATCAAATCGCTCATCAATGAACTCGGCTGGTGTCACCTTTCGTATGCCTATTCCATGCAGCACTTCCATCGCTCCAATCGCCACGCGCCCTCCACCTGTCACAGCTATCTTCATTTTGGGGAGTTGGACTTTTGAATACTCTGTTTTCAAATCTTCCAAATCATAGCACTCATTGGCGGGACGGATGTTGAAAAGATTATACCGTCGGCCATAGGTCAATAATCCGTTGTAAGCACCCACAATCCCGGCCCATCGACCAAATGCAATCACTCGCGTGCCATGAGAATCCGTCAGAGGTTCATAATCCACCATTCGGATTTTCTTTGCCATAATGGCACGCAGAAGAGTACGATTGTACTCCTGCTCTTTGATCGTGTGAGAAAAAAAGAAAAAGGTTTTATTCTCCAGTAGATCCGGAATTGGCACCTCCTTTACCCCGAAAATTACTTCACAGTCCTCTAGTGAATTCACAACCTCCACACCTAATTCAGAATATTCCTCATCCCTGAACACCCGCACATCACTCGATTGCACCACTACTTTGACCTCAGGAAATTTTTCCATCACTTCCTTCGCTTGCTCAGGCGTAAGCGGCACACGATGATCTACCGGAACTTTTCCTTCCTTGATAATTCCTATTTTCATAATAGCCTTTTTAATTCTTCAATTTTATCTGTGTCAGGTGTCAGGTATATCCGATCTCCTATTTCAAAAGTGCTGTGCTCCGTTTCTACCAAAATTTGCTGGTCGCCTGCTTCATTTTTTATCACCAAGACTTCATGAGGCCCATTGAAAAGTTTAGCTACCACCTTGCCCGTAAGTGATCCGCCCGTCTCACTTAAGTGAATGTTTTCGGGACGCATAAAAAATGTGGTGTCTTGAGAAATCGTCTTGTCCAGTGTGCCAAATGGGGTATCCGCCTTATTCCCATTTTTCCGCCCAGAAATAATCACGCTTGCTCCGAGGAAGGTGGCTGTATAATCAGATTCTGGATGCTGATAAATGTCCTCTGGTTTTCCTATTTGCAAAATTTCTCCCCATCTCATCATGGCTACTTTATCCGCCATCATAAATGCATCGACTGGGTGATGAGTCACCAAAACAGTTGTGATGCCCACTTTTTTGATTAGGTCAAGTATTTCCGTTCTGACCTTTTCTCTAGTGAGTTCATCCAAATTACTAAATGGTTCATCCAGCAATAGCACCTCGGGATTATTGGCCAACGTCCTTGCCAAAGCTACACGCTGCTGTTGTCCGCCTGATAATTCATGAGGATATCTCTCTCCTAGATCATCCAAGCCTGTGAGTTTCAACAGCTCATCCAGCTTCGACTGTTCTTTTTTCGGACATCCAAACAGGACATTCTGATTCACCGTCATGTGGGGAAATAGGGCCAGATTCTGAAAGACCATTCCTACCTTTCTGTGCTGAGGCCTGTCATTGGTAATGACATTCGAATCCAATCGTATTTCGCCACTATCGGCAAATTCCAATCCTGCAATCATGCGAAGAATAGTGGTCTTTCCACAGCCACTTTCGCCGACCAACGCCAGGATTTCACCTTCATTTACCTCTAGGTCAATTCCCTTCACTATCTCCGTTTTGCCGAAAGCTTTTCGAATTCCTGAAAGTGCTAGTGTTTTCATTCAGCCTTAAAAATACGATGGAGAAAATAAACGGGAACAGCCGCGATCAAAATGATGATCAATGAAGGGGCTGCTGATTCAATGACCATTTCGTCTGTAGCAAATTGAAAGGCCTGTGTAGCAATGGTTTCAAAATTAAACGGACGAAGAATCAAGGCGAGAGGAAGCTCCTTGGTGATGTCAATAAAAACCATAATCAAGGCGGCTACTACCGCTGGCCGAAGAAGTGGAAAATGCACTTTAGTCAAAAGTGTGCGTGTCCCCTTTCCAAGGAGGGCAGTACTCTCATCCACGGATACGGGAATTTTGGTATATCCCGAAGTAATGGGATTAAATCCCACGGCAAAAAAACGAGAGACGTATCCGATGATTAATGCTCCTGTTCCCACAAACAACCAATTTGGGTTTAGAAAAAGGGCCAAGGTTACTACGCCGATTCCCAATACAGCTCCCGGCATAGAATAACCGAGAATCGCCAATTTCGTACAGCTCTTCCAAAACCCAGTGAGCTCAGTTCGTCGTTGCAGAAAGGCAAACAGCCAGGCGATGAGTACCACAAGAATACTCGAAATAATAGCCACCTGAAGCGTTCCACTGATGCCATGGCGCAGGTCTCCCCATCGGATTCGATCAAATGAAAGCGAAAGCCAAAACCCCATTTGAGCGACGGGAATCACAAATCCCAGAACAAAAGGTGTAGCACAGCCCAAAAACACCAACCACTTTTTCCAGTCCAGCATTTGAAAACGTGAACTCAGCTTTCCCTCGCTGGATTCAAATTTCTTTTTTCCTCTAAATCGTTCTTCCAGAAAGAGCAAAACCAAAACAAATAAGATCAGGATAATTGCCAGCAAAACAGCCGACGGAAGGTCACCAAGCGAAAGCCATGATTTGAAAATACCCGTGGTAAAAGTGGACACGCCATAATAATGCACCGTGCCGTAATCGTTGAGCACCTCCATGATCACCAGCAACAATCCCGAAAAAATGCCAGGCCAGGCCACAGGCAGTACAACTTTGAAAAATGTTTTGAAATGACCTGCGCCGAGCGTGCGGGATGCTTCGATCAACGAACTTGACTGCAAAGAAAAAACCGCTCTAGATGTGAGATAGACATAGGGATACAAGACAAAACTCATTACAGCAATCACTCCTCCCCGATTCATGATGTCCATATTGAAATCCGAGAGCCACGGGACAGATCGCAAAAAAACCCGAATCGGCCCTGTATAATCAATCAGGCCTGCATACGTGACTCCATTTATGAAAGTCGGAATGGCTAGGGGCAAAATCAAGAGCCACTCAAGGTGCTTCCGAAATGGAAAATTGGTGGTGGCCACCCACCAGGCAGATGAGACTCCAAATACGGTTGTCAAAATAGAAACTCCCACAACCACGATGAGCGTATTTTTAATGTACGTACCAAGCAAATTTTGAGAAAGGTGATACCATCCTTCGGAGCTGACAGAAGCCACATTTCCCAACACCAATAAGATGGGAAACGCCAGCAAAAGAGAGAGGCCGGCGAGAAGGAGCTTATTTTTCTGGTGGTGTTTGATGGTTGATTCTGATTAGTCACAAAGGTCTGCAAGAAAATTGATAACTTATTCAAACTGCCTTCATTATAGGAAAACTAGTCAGCTTTTAATACGTTTACTGGCAAGTATGATAGAGAAATAGGTATGACAACAATTACGATAAAAAAATCCACTCCTATTTGGAACAAAAAAGACTTCTCCGATGATGGTGATTTATTGGACTACTTACTGGAAAAGTATCCGATAGGAAAGCTAAAGCCTCTATCAACTATTGATATTTCGTCTGAAAGAAAAAAACATGGGAAGAGGTAGATCAGATGGACCCCAAAAAAATTATTGATATAAGATGAAGGTAGTTGAGAGGTCACTGAAATTCTCTCATTCTTACAAAAACGGGATTTGCTCAACTCCTACATCAGAGCCAAGATGTATTTAGAAAATGGAGACCTCAAATCAGCCAAATTCAGGAAGCGAAAACCAAAGAAATTAGAAATCTACTATTTTAGAATAAATAAGAAATACCGCGCAATTGGGCAATTCAAAAATGACCTATTTGTTGTGACCGAAATATCCGATCATCAAGATTGAACCTGCCCTCAAGAAAACGAATATTTATAATTCATAACAAAATTCCATACCACCACCACCACAATGGCGATGAGTTTTGCTACATAAAAATTCATTTTCCTTTTTTCCAGCAAGTAGATAATCAAATTGTTGATAGCTAAACCTCCCAAAGAAATGGTGAAAAACTTAGCAAACTGAACCAACACTTCCGGGTCATTATTGGAGAAGGTCCAAATCTTGTTGAGGATGTAATTACTAACAACCGCCGCAATGAACCCAAGACTGTTCGCCACAAACCTATTCATCCTCACTCGCTCCTTAAGTAGATACGTGAGACCAAAATCTATAAACAGGCCCGAGAACCCAACTAAGGAAAATTTAATGAATTTGAATATCAGTTCCGACTCCATTTGTTTTCTTTGTCCACGTCAAAAATAGGTGATTTTTTAACTCCTCTAATATGAAAAATTGGGTCGTGTTTTCAATTCTCGCAGGAGTCACGCTACTTATGCGATTCCACACCCTATTCCCGCTGACCATAGATTACGATGAGAGTACCTATGCGGTGATTGCCGATCATGTTTTGAATGGCTCAGCACTATACAAAGACGTGATTGATCTCAAGCAGCCCGGCATCTTCATACTTTTTGGCGGTATTCAATTGCTCTTTGGCAAATCAATCCTTGCCATTCGGCTCATCGCCATGTTGGCCGTGTGTTCAGCCGCCTATTTTCTTTATTTGTTCAAGCGAAGAAGAGAAAGTGAGCAATTACCATCCATCCTGTCGGGGGTTATTTTCATCCTGATGTTCAATTTCTACTTTGGCTTTTCGGCCAACGCAGAAATATTTTTCGTGTGGTGTGTTAGTCTTGGGCTATTGATTTTTCAGCGTGCCAATAACCCACTCCTATATCTGTTATCCGGACTTGGCTTTGGTACTGGATTTATCATCAAACAACATGTGCTATTTGACTTAGCAGCAATCGGCATCTTCTTTTTTGTTGTCACCCTGTTGGACAAACAATTCAAATCCAAGGTACTGGCTATGGCAACCATGGTAGTCGGATTTGTTCTACCCACATTACTCGTCCACACCTATTTCGTTTGGAATGGAAACTATGACTATTTTCATTTCATCTTTTATGAAGCCCCTGGTAATTATTCGGAAGCTCGAAATTGGATGAGTACAGCAAAATTCCTTTTTGGTGGATTTTTAGTTTATCTCCCTTTCATCATGCTCGCACTTCTATCCGTGAAGTCAATTTTTCTAAGTGACTTCAGGAACAGGTTTTTACTAATTCTTCTACTTTGTTTCGACATCATAGCCGTGCTGATTACAGGTGCACCACATGCACATTATTATCTTCAGTTGGCCTTGCCAATAAGTTTTGCCGCCGGAGAGATCGCCACTTTGGAATGGGTGAAATCACTATTCAGTAAGAAATGGGTACGCTTGTCTTTTATTCTTGCCTCGGTGACTTACGGCGTATTTCTGGGTCGATTTTATCACATTAGATACATTCAGAAACCCAACATGGCCGAACAGCTCTATGATACGCTTAAGCCAATCGTAAACGAGAATACCAAACTTTATACAGGAGACGCACCGCAAGTCCTTTACTGGCTATTTGATAAAAAATCACCTACCCCGTACGTTCACTCTTCGATTCTTTTGAAAGACAAACACCTTCGCACATTGGAAATAGATGTGGTTGATGAATTAACAAGGGTCTATGCTACCCACCCCGACATAATCATTCTATCAAAGAAATACAGACAACCTTGGTTCAAAGAAATGGTACAGAAAGAGTACTCTGTATTCGAGACTGTAGGAAATTTTGATCTGTATAGGAAGGAAAACTAGAACCCGCTGAAAAACCTCCAGCTAAATAAAGTCTATGTTTATCTAGGGTCTGTCTATAAAGTCCCCGTTTTTAGAAATAACAAATAATAATTTCCAAAATATAAATAAATCACAAAACACAATCGTTTAAAAATCAAACACTTACAAGGTTTGAGTTTTTTATTTTTGGGATTTATTTGTCATTTGATTTTTGTTTATTGGACATTATAGACAGGCACTAATTAGTTCAATTCTACTCCCAACCCGCCCGATCAAATATTCTCACGGCATTATCTGTGTATGAAATATCCTCTGCAAAGCCCAACCTATCAGCTTTGAATTCTCCCCATGCAACCACAGACGGGTGCGGTGCAACATCTGGGTTCACAGGATATTCAAAGGATTCATTGGCGTAGATTTCTTGAATCTTCTCGCTGGTCACATACTCAATGAATTTGATCGCATTCGGTTTGTTGGGGGCATTCTTTGTCACCCCAATTCCGCTCACATTCACATGAGTTCCACGTCCCTCTTGATTGGGGAAAAAGATACCCACGCTTTCGCCTACTTTCACTTCTTCGGGATTGGCGGAGTTGAGTAACAAGCCCACATAATAGGTGTTCGTAATCGCAATGGTACCGATACCCGCAGCGATGGCTTTCACCTGATCTCGATCGCCACCTTCGGGTGATCTGGCCATATTTTTTACAATGGCGGTTGCCCACGCCTCCGTTTGCTCTTCATCGCTCGCATAAAGCATGGATGCCAAAAGCGATTGGTTGTATCCGCTGGAAGATGATCTGATTAAAATTTTTCCAAGCCATTTTTCGTCTGCCAAGTCTTCGTAAGTAGATAAGTCCTCAACTGAAACTTCTTCCTTGTCATAAGCGATCACCCGTGCTCGATACGTCACACCATGCCAATATTTCTCAGGATCGCTAAAGGCCAAATTTGTGGCAACCTCAATCGGTTGAAGTAGTCCTTTTTGCTTCGCTCTATTTAACCTAGCAGCATCCACAGTGAAGAAAACATCCGCAGGACTGTTCTCGCCTTCTTGCTCCATTCGGGTGATCAGTTCATCTGCACCTGCTCGGATCAGGTTGATTTTGATTCCGGTTTCTTGAGTAAACAAATCAAACACCTTTTTGTCAGCATCGTAGTGTCGCTGTGAATAGAGATTCAGTTCTTTACTCTCTTCGGTTGTGGAATCTTCTGCCTTCTTAGGTTGGCTACACCCGACTATAGCGAGCAATGAAACGATAAGTATTTTCTTCATGATATTTTGATTTTCTACTAGCCGGCTAAATTCTACAATTTGATGAGAAGATGCAATCGCTAGTTCTAAGTATTTCGGTCACTAGGAGTAGGTGGGTACTCGCGAGACTTTTCTCGATTCAGAACAAATTAACTACCCACTAAACCCTATGCATCCACCCAAACCGATCTTCAATTCGACCTAGCTTGATATCTTCTAATTCTTTGGCCAGCCTTTTAGACACCTCCCACTTGTCCACATTGGGCAGTTCATAATCAATACCTTCATTATTGATCAGGCAAATCGGTGAAATGGTGGCAGCCGTGCCGATACCAAAGGCTTCTTGCAATCTTCCCTGCTCAATGCTCTTGATAATTTCCTGGACGCTGATTGTTCTCTCCTCCACTTCCATTCCCCAATCTCTGGCTATTTCCACAGCACTGGCTCGGGTAATTCCGGCAAGGATAGAATCGCTTGTCTTTGGTGTCAATAATTTTCCATCAATCACAAACATGATATTCATCGTGCCTGCCTCTTCAATGTACTCATGTGAAATGGCATCTGTCCAGATCAGCTGGTGATAGCCTTGCTTCTGCGCTAGTTTAGCCGGATACAGAGAGGCTGCATAATTTCCGGCGGTCTTAGCCGCTCCCACACCGCCAGCAACAGCCCGTGTATACTCCTTCTCAATCTTCACTCGCACGGGCTCGGTATAATAAGGCCCAGCAGGAGCAGTGATCACCATAAACGTATATTTTTCAGAAGACCTTACGCCGATGAAAGGATCGGTGGCAAACTGAAATGGACGAATGTACAAGGAAGTTCCATCTCCGGATGGCACCCACCCTTTATCCAAACCAACCAATTGATAAACTGCCTCAAGGAAAAGCTCTTCTGGAACAGGCGGCATACACATCCGTTCGGCACTGCGCATCATTCGCTTGGCATTTTCGTCCGCTCTGAAGATTTGAATCTCCCCCTCATCGGTCTTGTAGGCCTTCAGGCCTTCAAAGATTGACTGAGCATAGTGCAAAGTCGCATTAGCAGGACTGATTTTGAGGTCTGCAAATGGGCAGATGCGAAGATTGCTCCATTCGCCATTTTCAAAATCAGCCACAAACATGTGATCTGAATATATTTGAGCAAATGACAAATCGTTCATATCCACTTGTGATAGTCGCGATTCTGCCGTCTTACTTATTTCAATTTCCAAAGTATCCGTCATTCTTACCGAATTTAATTGTGCTACTTTCTTGGCGTCCAGTGGATTTCTGCTACATCCAATTGCTTAGTTAAAGCCCTTGCCAAAACAAACAAATAATCTGACAGTCTGTTTAGGAAAGGAAGGATATTTGCGTCCAGTGAATTTGATTCATTCACGGCCGATACACCTCTCTCTGTTCGTCGGCATACGGTCCGGCAAACATGGCACAAAGATACTACTTTGTGTCCGCCTGGTAAGATGAAATTCTTGAGTTCGGGAAGTTCTTCCTCGTATTCATCTATCCAAATTTCTAACTGATTTATCTCTGAATTTGAAATTTTCGGGAGGTCGAATCCCGTAAAGTCAGGAGCAGTGGCCAGTACTGATCCAATAGAAAAAAGATACTCCTGAATCCAGAAGAGTTGCTCCCCTGTTTTTTTTCCAACTTCCGCATGGTCTTTTAGATACCCAAGGAAGGAATTCAGCTCATCGACATTGCCATACGCTTCGATTCGATCATTGGATTTTGATACTTTTTTGCCTCCAAGCAAGGAGGTCAGTCCTTTGTCACCTGTTTTGGTATAAACCTTCTGGCTCATGAAACTGATTCAATCTTCCGGATGTTTTTGTTCAGCGTATCTGATTCTACCAGGCCATCTCTGAGCCGAACCACCCGGTGTGCATAGGTAGAAATATCCTCCTCATGCGTCACCATGATGATGGTATTCCCCTCATCATGTAATTTTTGGAACAAATCCATAATGCTGTGCGAGGTTTTTGTATCCAAATTTCCTGTCGGCTCATCGGCCAGTATGATACTCGGATCATTCACAAGTGCTCGTGCAATGGCCACACGTTGACGCTGACCACCTGATAGTTCGTTTGGCTTGTGATAGGCCCGATCACCCAAACCGACTCCTTCGAGGGTCTCGTAGGCTTTGTCTTCTCGCTCAGACCCACTGTACCCGGCATACACAAGAGGAAGTGCCACATTTTCCAAAGCAGACGCACGAGGAAGCAAATTGAAGGTTTGAAATACAAATCCAATTTCTTTGTTCCTAATCTCCGCTAACTGATTTTCAGACAAATCACTGACGTCATTGTCATTAAGAATATATGTTCCGGAAGTAGGTGAATCCAAGCAGCCAATGATATTCATAAGGGTAGACTTGCCCGAACCAGATGGCCCCATAAACGCAACGTATTCTCCCTTATTTATATTTATTGAAATACTCTGAAGGGCGTGAATGACTTCACTTCCCATGATATATTTCTTAGAAATGTTTGTGGTAGTTATGATTTTGCTCATGATGGCTAAAGTAAGTAATTAGGGCTGATTTGCCGCTGATATTCAATACACGTTTTTCGTTGGCTTTGGTTATGCTTCAAGTATGAATCCGTGCGTTCGTTTTCTATCGTTGGAAGAAAATTTTGAGAATTTTAATAAAACCACTCCCTGCTCACACGAATTTCACTTTGGATTTCTGGTTGATTTGACGTACTTTACCCAACACGAAAAACTCAATCATCATGGTACAGAGCTATAGAGGGATCATCACCAAAGTCGATAAAAATGCAGAACCACAGCCTGTTTCTGTGGCAGATTATATGTCTCGTAAGTTGATCACATTTTCTCCAGACCAACCTATGTTTGAAGTAGTGAAAACGCTCTTGGCAAAGAAAATTTCTGGCGGGCCGGTGATGGATGAACATGGCCAGCTTTGTGGAGTAATTTCTGAAGGTGATTGTCTGAAAGAAGTCGTGAAAGGAAAGTACAACAACATGCCAAACCTGGCAGGCAAGGCAAGTGAACACATGACCACCAACGTAATCACTATCAGCCCGGACATGAATGTCTTCGATGCGGCCGACATGTTTCTAGGAAAAAGGATCAGAAGATTCCCTGTCGTTGCAGAAGGGAAATTAATTGGGCAGATTAGTCAGAAAGACATTATGCGAGCTGTTCTCTCCATGAAAAGCGAAACGTGGGGTAAAAAATGATTCTGGATTTCAGGAGTCAAAGGGCAAATTTGATTTGGCCAAAGCCATCTCTTTTTAGACAAAACGCAAGAAACAATCTCTTCCTTTAATGGATTTATTTTATGCCCGAACCTGCTCAATTCCAAGAAACTAAATGAAGCCGTTGAGGGAGTTCAAACTAAGTACGAAACGGATTGCCTAATTTGCCTTAATTAATTTTTCCAAGTTTCGACTCCTGTGCTAGTCACATAGCCAAGTTTTGAACCCATTTTCATTCGTATCCGATCCCCATCCTTCACGGCATAGTCATATTTGAAACTTGTGACATTTCTTATTCCAGCAGACTGGATTGCTATCAGTGCCACTTTACCCTCTTGATTTTTCACCGCCAAAGTAGTTGGTGCGACCAACTTAATATCCTTGTACACATCTTTCAGAAGTACCTTTCCATTCAGCGCAGAAAGTCCTTTACTGCTCCTTGAGCCAAACAATGCAAATCCGTCAATCGAGCCAATATCAACATATTGATACCTGAACGGGACAATGATTTTGCCGGCTGAATTTACCAGCCCGACAGAATCTTCATCGTCAATCAGGTTAAAATATTCTCTGCTTGTTTGAAACACACGCTCACCACTAATCGCATTCAAAATCACAGGTTTTGCTCCTTCCATAAAGAAAAGATAATTCTCATATTCACCCAAGTATTGATCAAAGTCAAAACCCGTAGCTGCCGTGGCATCCACTCTCTGCCAGGCGTATTTGTCCCTTTCTTTCATGATAAGGGCTACTACCCCTTGTCTTCCAGCAATTTCTCTGCGAACAACTCTCGTCCACTGATAATTGAAAGACATTTTTACCTGATCGTGGATATCAATCACACCCCATTTTCCTTTTCGGATAACGGCAAACCATGTGTCTTCCGAAAAATATGCCTCTGTACCTTCAAGGTCAAACTCATGCCAGGGCGATCTCACTTCAAATTCGTGGGTCATTTGAATTCCGTAGGAATTAACAAAAAACCAGTTGTCCTCTTCTCGCACAAGAATTTGGCCGGGAACATTGACACAATTCACCACCTCATCGTAGGCTGGCTTCACCATCCAGTGTCCGGATTCATTGATGATCCCCCACTTGTCCTCTTTCAAAACAGCGGCGTGCCCATCCACAAATTCAAGTGCGTCATAGTACTGATAGTCAATAATCATTTGGCCATTGTCGTCGCAATATCCGTATAGGCCCGAATCGCCTCGACAGGGTTCTAATGTTTGAGAATTGGCACTTGAACAGTGAGCCACTAAAAGAATAAGTGTGTAGAGAAGTGTCTTCATTGCTGATGAATTAATTCTGCTACAAAATTTATTTATTCATCATTGCTATAAAAGAGGGAATTTGACGGTTTTGATCTAAGATAAATGCCTAACAATCGGTGAGTTAGTCTGGTGATCTTAATTTCGTGTACAAGAAAAACCCTGACTCCCGATAACTAATTAGAACATTTGCCATTTCAGAGGGGGCGTCATTTCTACTTTCCAACTGTGCAAAGTAAGATTTCGGCAAAATGACACTGTACGTTTTTAGAGTAGCACCCCAATTTTTCATTGTCTCTAACCTTTTTCTTCTGAGATTCTCCAAAAGTTGCCAAATTTCGAAAGAGGTCTTCGTCTCTCCATCCCCAGATATCCTGATTTTGTATCCGTAGGATTAGGTAGTGAGGGATTGTCGATTGTCTCGTTTCCAGGGTGGTTCGATTGTGGCATAGCGCCAAATCAGGAGAATGAAAAGACAATTCCATCAGGAGCATTAGGTAAGTTCCATGGTTCTTCTATTTTTGTCAATTCGCAAAAACCTAACCGCAACTAATGCAAGCACTCAACGAATTTCTTGGTCTTATTGACAGTTATGTCGGTAGTTCAATTTGGTTTCCATACGCCCTACTGGGGACCGGGCTTTTCTTTACCATTTATTTAGGTTTTCCTCAAATCAGATACTTCCGATTTGCTTTCAAAGTGGTTCGTGGAAAATTTGATAAAGCAGACGATGAAGGAGACACGTCTCACTTTCAAGCATTGACGACTGCTCTTTCCGGAACAGTAGGTACCGGAAATATTGCCGGAGTTGCGCTAGCCGTTCACATTGGAGGGCCAGCGGCCTTATTCTGGATGTTGGTAACAGCCGCCCTGGGCATGACTACAAAATTTGTGGAGGTGACGCTCTCACACAAGTACAGAGAAAAGGCGGCAGATGGCAGCATGGCCGGAGGCCCAATGTACTACATGAAGAACAAGCTGAACATGAAATGGCTGGCTGTTATTTTCGCAATTGCAACTGTTCTTTCATCGTTTGGAACAGGAAGTCTTCCTCAGATTAACAGCATCGCTGTTTCAATGAATTCTGTGTTTGGATTGAATCAAATGCTGATTGGTGGGGTGTTGGCAGTTATTCTGGCTTTCGTCATTATTGGAGGCATCAAGCGTATTGCAGCGGTTACTGAAAAATTGGTGCCTACCATGGCAATCGTTTATTTCATTGGTGCTTTTGCTGTGATATTTAATAACCTTGGGAATATCGGCCCTGCCTTCATTTCCATTTTCGCCGATTTATTCAGTGGTTCGGCTGCTACGGGTGGATTCTTGGGTGCTTCAATTGCTTTCGCATTTAATAAAGGTGTTGGTCGTGGTTTGTTTTCAAATGAAGCGGGTCAGGGTTCTGCTCCAATTGCGCACGCATCAGCAAAGGGACATGAGCCCGTGTCAGAGGGGTTCGTTGCTATTCTTGAGCCATTTATTGATACGATTGTGATCTGTACCGTTACCGGATTGGTCTTGCTTTCTTCGGGCGTTTGGAATGAAAAACACGTGAATGAATTTGATTTGGCTGATATGACAGTTCTGACCCAAACGTATACAGACACCACTGATGAAGGGAAACAGCAACTTTATGGACATATTGCTGGAACTGATCCATTGGAAACCTATTCAGGAGAAATGACAATTTCAAATGGATTGCTCCCATCCAATATCAGTGTAATCAATGCGCGTTCATTAGCTGAAAATATTGAAATTTTAGATGCTGAAACTGGAGAGCCGTATTCTGGAATCATTTCCCTCGATGGAGGCAAACCCGATCTGAGTGTGGTGACGTTCAAAGGTGAATCGCTCGTCCATAGTGCGGCACTCACAACGATCGCTTTTACGACTGGCTTCTTTGGTGAATGGGGTCAGTACATAGTTGCTATTGGTTTGCTGCTGTTTGCCTTTAGTACTGCCATTTCCTGGTCGTACTATGGAGACCGTGCAATGACTTTCCTTTGGGGAAGTAAGTCCGTGATGTATTATCGAATCGTATACGTCATTGCCTTTTTCTTTGCAGCCTTTACCGACACGACAATCATTTGGACACTTTCCGGGATTACCATTGCAGTGATGACCTTGCCTAACTTATTTGGAATTTTATGGTTGCGAAAAGACATGAAGCAAACCGTCAAAGATTACTGGAAAGCATTCAAAGAAGAGCATCCTGATGAGAAAACACCGGGTTAGTGACTAGTTAACTAGTGAAATGCTGAAGGGTTGATAATTCGTAGATCTAATTACAAAGGGTCTCCAGTGTCCTCTGTTTCTCAGTGGTAGTTTTTTTTAGAAAATCTCATAATCAATGTCATTCTCTAAGGCTCACGCTTTTGGATTGTTTGTATTTGCTGCTTTATCAGCATCTGCTCAAACTGAGCAGGATTCCATTAAGACCGAATTGGTGCAACTTGCCGAAGTGACCGTGAACGGTCTCGCCTTATCCAATGCTAATTTTGATCATGCAGGTGCTGTAGGGCTGATTACCAAAGAGCAATTGTTGATCATTGATCCGACAATTATCACGAATGAATTGAATCAGATTCCAGGCGTATTTATGCACTCTGGCGCTTTGAACACCAATCGGATCACCATTCGAGGAATTGGTTCACGCTCACCTTTTTCAACCAATAAAATCCGTGCATATTATGAAGATATTCCCCTGACCGATGGTGGAGGAGAAACTACACTGGAGGACATTGATTTGAACTATATCGGAGGAATAGAAATTCAAAAAGGACCAAATTCCAGCATGTACGGGTCTGGACTTGGAGGAGTTATTCTTTTGAAAAGCCCAGAAATTGAAGGTGGTCAGCATCTAGCTTTCAACTCCACAATCGGTTCCTACGGTCTCGTTCGGGTGGGTGCTGGATTTCAAATCAAAACTACGAAACGATCTTCTTTCATTGGTTACCAGCGCCAGGCGAGTGAGGGCTATAGGGACAATAATCAGTTTGAAAGAAATGCCCTAGTCAACGTTTCTTCTGAATATGGAGAGAAGAGTGAAAAACATTTCATCCTACATTATATCAATCAAAAGGCATCCATCCCCAGTTCACTTGGAACGACCGATTACAATGAAAACCCTAGCAAAGCGGCATTCACCTGGGGTCAGGCAGAGGGCTTTGAGGATTACAACAAATTGTTAGTGGGCATATCCGAGAAAAGAACTCTTTCTGACAAAACAAGTCTAACCAACAGCCTGTACGCCAATTGGAGAAATGGCTATGAGCCACGTCCATTCAATATTCTTGACGATCAAAATTTGGGCGTTGGCTATCGATCTAGGTGGGAAAAACACACGGATAGATGGCAGTTATTAGCTGGATTTGAAATGTACACGGACACCTACAAATGGAAGACATTTGAAAACGAATACGAGGATTTTTCTCAAGAAGGTAGTATAAAAGGAGACCTACTTTCGTCGAATGAAGAGCGGAGACGCTATGTTAATTTTTTCGCAGAGTCACGATTCAATCTAAGTGAAGAAACAACGCTCAGCGGGGGTCTCAACTTGAACCGAACCGACTATCGATTCGATGACCTTGTCGCTGTATCTGGAGAGGATCAATCAGGTGATTATTCCTTTGATTTTATTCTTTCACCTCGTCTTTCGTTGGTACAGCACGTTTCGCCAGAGGTCAACATATTTGCCTTGGTGAGTCATGGGTTTTCGCCACCTTCCGTGGAAGAGACGCTCACGCCCAATGGAGATTTGAACACAGACATCCAACCAGAAACAGGCTGGAATCGCGAGATTGGGATCAAAGGAAATCATGCCCGTCTGGGTTATGAAATTTCTTTCTACTCAATGAGCATCAATAACCTGCTGGTCACGCGCCGAACAACTGAAGATCAATTTATTGGCATCAATGCTGGGAAAACTTTGCACAATGGTATCGAAGCGGAAATACGAGGACTAATTTTCAAAACAGCCGACTATCAAGTCACAGGAAAACTACATGTGAACCTGACCAATTATGCGTTCAAAGAATTTGTTGACGTTGATGACGATCAAGACGTCTATTTCAATGGCAATCAGCTTACAGGTGTCCCAAAAAGACAGATGGGACTTTCGCTGGCACAAAAAGGCAAATGGTTTTTTTCTCAGATCAGCTATCAATTTGTTGATCGTATGCCCATTACCGATGACAACTCCATCTACTCTAAACAGTATGCCTTGGCCCACATAATTGCTGGTGTTGATTTTTCAATTGGTGCCAATTTTACTGCGCGATTGACCTACCGAATGGACAATGTGTTTAATGAGAAGTACGCCTCTATGCTGGCAATCAATGCCAGGAGTTTTGGTACATCTGAATCCAGATATTTTTATCCAGGATTGCCGAGGAATCATCAGATGAGCGTTCGGATGAGTTATTCATTATGATCCGAACATTCCGATTTAGTCTTGCGTGCTTTCTCTAATGCGTTCTTGAGTAGGCTGACAAATTTTCTTCCTGAGTTTCAACAAGGGCCTAATTCGCATTCTTAACATTCAGCCCCTTTAGGTAATCCGCTATTTCAGGGACTCTTGAAAGGAAGCGAGCTGTTTCTCAAACTCGGTTTTTAATCCATCCTCCGTAATCCCGTCCTCCAAGGAGAAATTCTCTCCAAAAGATGGTAAAGAAAAACGTGCGATCACCTGACCACCTCTAAAAGGGAAGTCTTTCACGGCATGAGCAAGCACACTTTGACCACCACGTTTGCCTGGTGAAGTGGCCAACAAAAACATAGGCTTATTCTGCCACATGTCTTTTTCCACCCGGGATGCCCAATCAAAAATATTTTTAAAAGCTGCACTATAGCTCCCATTGTGCTCGGCCAAAGAAATCAGAATGCCATCCGCTTCACGTACATGCTTTTTGAAATCATGAGCCAGTTGTGGAGTACCGGTTTCTTTTTCTCTATCCACATTGAAAATGGGCATTTCAAAATCATTCAGATTCAAAATGTCAACTTCTACATTCGAAAGTCGGCTGGAAGCATACTTGGCTAGTTGTTGATTGATGGATTTAGCACTTGCGCTAGCTCCGAACGCGATTATTTTTTTCATCTGCTTTTAGTTGATTGGTTGATTGGTTAAATAGTGGATTAGGGTTTTGATTTTAGGCCTTCCATGAATTGCCATTTTTCAACTGCCTTACTGCTTTTGCTTACTTGCCTACTTTTCCTTTCAGCCTCCTAATCAGTTGGGTTAGCATTTCCGCTTCTTCCTGACTAAGATTTTTCATTAGCGGTTCATGGAACGTATGCATCTTGCGATTTAGTTCCATCAATAAATCCGAACCGCTCTCGGTAATCAGGATATCCATTTTTCTTCTGTTAGTCGGACACTCCTTGCGACTAGCCAATCCCTTCTCACAGAGCTTGTCGACTATTCGGGTCACATTGCTCGTTCGTTGTACCATCTGATTCAGAATACTGTTCACGGTAGTCGGTTCTCCCTTTTTTCCTTTAAGGATTCGGAGCACGTTGAATTGCGGCTCGGTTACTTCAAATTCTTTAAGCTCAATTCCCACCTGATCCGTGATCCAATGACCTGTACGGATAATCTCATGGATGGCAGGGTAATAAATTCTTGCGTCTAATAACATTGTTACAATAATTGTATGTACAACATTACTCATTAATTCACTTGCATACCAGTTAATGCAGGACATTCTTTTCATTGGAGGACACCCAACCCATTCAACAATTACCTAATCACCAAATCCTACGGAACTGGGTCGTACCCCTGACCGCCCCAAGGATGACACCTGCCTATTCGTTTCATGCCTAGCCAAGTGCCTTTGAATATGCCATGTTTTAAGATGGCCTCTTTGGCGTAGTGCGAGCACGTAGGGGAGTATCTGCATGCGCTGGGAATCCACGGAGAAATCACATATTGGTAGAATATAACCGGAAGAATGAAGAGCTGGCGTAGGATGCGTTTCATCGAGAGGCAAAAGTAGAGATCATATTTGTCTGACACAATAAAATTGATTCTGTTTGCGATCCATTGTACTGGCTCTGACCAGTAGTGTTGTCTAAGCAAGGTGAAGAAACTTTCCATTCTCTTTTTTCTCGGCATTTGTTGGCTTCCCTCCTTCTCCCAGGATATTGAAACAGACTCTTCACGGATCGTAGAGATTAGAGACATCCATGTTGTAGGAAATAAGAAAACAAAAGAAAAAATTATCACCCGCGAACTTCAAGTCAGTAGCGGTGAAAAATACGTACTGAAGCAGCTCGTGGACACGCTTGTGCTTTCTCGTAACCTGATATATAATACCAATCTATTCAACGAAGTAAAAGTCACCATTCAAGAAATAGGTGATGGTCAGACAGATCTACTAATTGCGGTTTCCGAACGCTGGTATTTCTATCCACTTCCCATTTTCAAACTAGCCGATCGCAATTTCAATGATTGGTGGGTCAATCAAAATAACGATTTCAATCGGGTGAAATATGGAATAAAATTGAACAAGTTCAATGCAAGAGGACGGAACGAAAAACTCAGCCTAACACTTCAGTCCGGTTTTGAACAACGCTTCAAATTCAATTACCGAATCCCCTACATCGACAAAAAACAGCAGCATGGGTTGATTCCAGAATTTCTCTTAATCACCAACAACAATCTGGGATTCAGAACAGAGGATCACTTGCGCATATTCCTCGAAGGGGACAAACAGCTTCAGACCGCTACCGGTGCTTCGCTTATCCATCGGTATCGCAAAAATTTCTATGATTATCACTTTTTGGGGGTCAGTATGGCGTCCACGCAAATCGCCGACACCATTGCTACACTTAATCCAAATTACTTTGGAGACGGCCGTACACACCAAAAATCCGTCAGCATGTTTTATGGGTATCAATCGGACCGCAGAAATAACATCAACTACCCAACAAGTGGGCATAATATTCTCTTGACAATTACAAAATCTGGCCTGGGCGTTTTTGACGACATCAACTATTGGACCCTCCAGGCGAAATACGCAAAGTATAGCGACTTAGGAAATGGGTACTATCTTGGAAATTCCGTTTCCGGAAATGTAACTGACGGGATCAAGTATTTTTATAACTATGGCGGTCTCGGATTTTTGCCAAAACTCTACGTCAGAGGCTATGAACTAGACTTGATCGAGGGGCAGTCATATCTTCTCACCAAAAACTCGGTTCGTAAGCTGATATGGAAACACAAAACCGATATCAGTAAGGTGATGCCAATTAAACAATTTCAAACCCTCCCCTTCGCCTTCTACGGCAAGCTTTTCTTTGATGGTGGCTATGTCAAAAATTTTGAAGGGTATGAAAATAACAATCGCTTGACGGATAAGTTTATTTATGGGCTGGGTGCTGGGATAGACATGGTCACCATGTACGATTTGGTTATTCGTTTTGAATACTCAACAAATCGAGAAGGGGAAAATCAATTCTTTCTAAACTTCTTTGCTGATCTCTAGTGTAGCCCGTTCCATGGGAAGTAGTTAAAAATTTACTACTTTACATTCCATGCGACTGGTTGTTGTCATTCTGCTCATACTCACAGCCTCTTGGCTGTACGGTCAAAATGGGAAATACCCCATGGGTGCCAAAAATGCCGCATTGGGCGGGGCGAGTACTACGGTAGGAGATCAGTGGAGCGTCTTTAACAATGTAGGCGCCCTCGCACTATCAACAGAGAACATCGCATTTACTACTTACCAGAATAGGTTCGCCATCTCCGAATTTCAGGTCATGGGTGCCGGTTATGTTCATCACTTATCCAAAGCGACATTAGCGGTCGGATTCTATCGTTTTGGTGATGAGCTTTTCAGCGAACAACGAGTGAACCTCGCCATAGGACACAAACTTGATCGAGTGTCTCTTGGAGTATCTATGAACTATTTGCAATACAATATTTCTACCGTTGGCACGAAAGGAGCCATACTCTTCGAGTTTGGAGGGGTGGCCGAGATCACAGATAAAATCCAGTTTGGTGCGCATATTTTCAATGTGAATCAAGCCGAGCTGGGGACTGATACGAATGAAAAATTACCCACTGTGATGAAAGCGGGGCTCTCCTTTCATCCAACCTCTGATTTGATGATCAATCTGGAGTCTGAGAAGGATCTTGATTTTGATGAAGTATTTAGGTTGGGATTAGAGTATCGTATTATAGAAAATGTGTTTCTCCGCACTGGATTTAGCACAGCACCTTTCAATGGGGTCTTTGGAGCAGGGTTTTATCCTAAGCAGTACCAGTTTGATTATGCATTCTCAAACGACACAAATCTGGGAAGCATCCATGAAATTTCGGTTAGCTATCTACTCAAGAAATGATGCGGCTGCCAATCATACTAGTTGGCGTTCTCGTTTCCATTATTCTCAAAGGTCAAGAACAACCTTCCCGCCATTCAATTGATCTCGAACAATTCGCAGAACGAATGTTTCAGGTACAGGATGTGGATATCGATTACGAAGATGTGTACGAGTCCCTTCTGCTCTACTATACCGATCCGCTCAACCTCAATCGGGCCTCAGGCGACCAACTAGCTTCGCTCTACATTCTCTCACCCACACGGGTACAATCATTTTTGGATCATAGAGAAACAAACGGTAATCTGCTTTCCATTTATGAGCTGCAAGCAATCGAGGGATTCGACCTGTCTTTGATTCAAGAGCTGCTGCCATTTGTGACCGTAAGAGAAAGTGTGACAGATAATCGTCCCTTGCTTACCCGGATTTTCAATGAGCCAAACAACTATTTATTGCTACGATACACAAGAAATATCGAGCAGCAAAGAGGATATTTGCCGGAAACCACCAATGGATATGGCGGGTCCCAGGATAAATTATATGGCAGGTTTAGAGTGAGTCACCGAAATGATTTTAGTGCTGGATTTACTTTCGAAAAGGATCCAGGTGAAGTGGTGGGATTTGAGAATGGTCAGCAAGGATTCGATTTTTATTCTGCTCATTTTATGATTGAAAATCAAGGAATTTTTCGGAAGGTGGTGGTAGGAGATTATCAATTGCAAGTGGGGCAAGGACTGATATTTGGGGCAGGATTCAATCCTGGTAAAGGAGCTGAAACGGTAAATACGGTAAAGCGAAATACGCTGGGCATTCGGCCTTATACGTCTGTCCTTGAAACCGATTTTTTTCGAGGAGTTGGGGCAAGTGTGCCATTTGGAAAAATGGAGGCAACCCTATTCTATTCCAACCTCCGGCAGGATGGAAATATTCAGACAGATGAGAATTTTGGTGAATTTGAGGAATTTATAAACTCCATCCAAAGTTCGGGATTGCACCGTACTGCAAGCGAATTTTCATCACGAAATGATGTCCTGGAGCAATCTTTTGGTGGAGTTGTGCATTTTCGGCCCAACCGAAAATTGCAAGTAGGACTATCCGCTTTGGGAACGAACTACAGCATTCCCCTACAACGAACTCCGTCAGCGTACAATATATTTGAATTTCGTGGAGCTCAAAATCTGGTCACCGGGGCTTTTGGCTCTTACCAATTACAAAATTTCAATTTCTTTGGAGAAGCCGCACGATCCTCATCTGGTGGAATAGGCGCCATTGGTGGCTTCATTAGTTCATTGAGCCCTGCGATTGACTTGGCAATGTCCATTCGGAATTATGACAAGAATTTCCATTCCTTCTATGGAAAGGGTTTTGGCGAAGGAACCAGAAACATCAATGAGAAGGGGATCTACTGGGGCATCAAATACCATCCGAATCGGAAATATGAGTTAGCGGCCTATTATGACAAATTCTCCTTCCCTTGGTTGCGCTTTGGGGTAGATGCTCCCTCAGACGGAGCAGAATGGTTGACTAGATTTATCTATAAACCCTCTAGAGACATCACCACGTACGTTCAAATGCGAGAAGAAAGGAAGGAATTCTCCTTGACCGATACGAACCTAAGCCGCCTCCAAACCCGCATCAAGAGAAACTACATTTTCAATATTGATTATCGGCTCAATACGCAATTCTCCATGAAGAGTAGGGTACAAACAAGTACGTTTAATGAAGCCGGCACATTCACCAATGGTTATGCCATTGTTCAGGATGTGAACTTTGAAATCGGGAAATTAAAAATAAGTACACGCATGGCGCTATTCGAAACGGAAGATTATGACAACCGACAATACATGTATGAAAGAGACGTGTTGTACGCTTTTTCCATTCCCGCATACAATGGTCGAGGGATGAGGAATTATGTTCTTCTTCGCTATCAGGTCAATTCGGCTCTGGATGTTTGGTTACGCTATGCAAAATATTCTTACCGAGATAGAGATGAGGTCGGTTCTGGACTCGATGAAAGCCAGGGGGCCGAGAGGACTGAGGTCAAGTGGATGATGAGGGTGAAATTCTAGGACATATAAAGGCCTCAGTTCATAGCGTGCTACTCATACAAAATACTTTTGTTCCCGACGGGCGAAATCAGATTAGCGCAAATCCAACACAAGCTTTCCCATAACCTGGCCTTGCCCGATTCTGGAAAGTGCTTGACTTACCTCTTCCATTTTATATACCGTATCTATTTGTGGCTCCATTTTTTGGGATGCCAGCCATTCGAGAAGTACCCGAACATTTTGCGCATTCTTTTCGGGAAATGTTCGAAAAAATCCGCCCCAAAACACGCCCACGATGGAAGCACTTTTCAGTAATGGTAAATTCCATGCTAGCTTGGGAATTTCTCCTGTGGCAAACCCTATGACCAAGTGGCGGCCATTGAAACCCAGTGCCCTAAAAGCGCTCTCACTCAAACTCCCCCCTACAGGATCATAAACCAAATCCACTGCTTTTGTGAACTCCTTTAATCTGCCTCTGAAATCAGGATCACCCGAAAGCAAGACATGATCTGCTCCTTGTTCCTTACAATACTTAAGTTTTTCCTCTGTGGAAGCGCAAGCAATCACTTTCAGGCCAAGGATTTTTGAAAGGTGGATCGCAGACGTCCCTGTTCCTCCTGCCGCTCCCAAAATCAGTATGGTCTCCCCTTCCCTGACATTGCCACGATCAACCAGGGCATGGTAGGTGGTAGCATACGTTTGAAGTAGCACGGCCGCATCCCGCATATCTACCCCGGCTGGCACCTTGAGTGTATTTGTGCCAAAACTGACCACCTCCTCAGCAAACCCGCCCCAACCGCAACCAGAGATTACCCGATCTCCTATTTTCACATGGGTTACCTTCTTTCCCACTTCTTTGACAATCCCTGAAACTTCCCCTCCAGGGGAGAATGGCAACTCAGGTTTGAATTGATAAAGACCTTGTATAATCAGCGTATCCGGAAAATTCACTCCAGCATATTCCACTTTAATAATTACCTGATCGTCATTCGGTTTTGGTGAGGGAATATCCCCAATCGTGAGTTTCTCTGGCCCTCCAAATTCTTTTACTAAGACTGCTTTCATAATATGCTCGCAAAGCCGCAGAGACGCAAAGCATCAGAAGCGGAATTGTCTTTTTATAATATGTTCAATACTTTCTCTGGCGGTCGGCCAAGTTCTGCCTTGCCGTCTTTAATCACTATTGGTCGTTCGATCAATTTTGGGTAATCAACCATCGCCTGAATCCACTCTTCATCAGAAAGATCTTTGCCTTTGAAATTGTCTTTAAATTCTTGTTCCCCTTTTCTAATTAAGTCCAATGGCGAGATGCCAAGCATTTTTACAATCTCAGTCAATTCGTGATTGGTTGGTGGCGCATTCAAGTACTCAATAGTATCTATTTGCTCACCATTTTCCTCAAGTAACCTCATGGTCTGCCGACTCTTGGAGCAACGGGGGTTGTGATAAATTTTGGTCATTTAGTTGGCTGCTTATTCATATAATCGTTCAGGCCATTTCGTGCCATAGCACGAACCTTATCCTTCAGAAAGGGTGTCCAGCCCAGGAGAACGCCAGATATTCCCAGTGCCATCCGAGACCATTTCCAAAAATCAAATTGATCTTCGTGAAGGATAATTTTACCCTCCTCAAATGTCATCTTGCTTTTGATGACATTATGAACCCGTCTTTTTGTTTGGCTAAAAGCATAGCGGGCTTCCCAAATACAGGTAGCCGTATCTTCTGTCTCCTCAACGGAATGAAACTGAATATCCAACTCTCCTTTGGAACGGTCAATGAGCATTTGCCACATGGCACCTGCTTCTTCTGTTGAAAGATTCTTGAATACCGGATCCGAAAAATAGGCCAGCTCGTGATAATGATCGGCCATGGCTTTGCCATCCAATCGCTGAAAGGCCTCATAAAAGGAGGTAATTAGTTCCTTGTTCATATGTAGTTCTCAATTAAAATATCTCTAACCCTCGGCATGCCTGTTCCTGCCTTTTCTTCAAAGAGGTGAAGATACTCATTCCCTTGAGTAACGGGCAAATTGGGATCAACGATAAACATGGGTGTCGAGTGGCGAACCAAATCGAGAAGACTCGCCGCTGGATACACCACCAGCGAAGTGCCAACTACAACGACAATATCAGCAGTACTTATTTCTTGTGTTGCCTCTTCCATCATGGGTACCATCTCCCCGAACCAAACGATATGAGGTCTAAGTTGCGATCCTTTTTCGCATGTATCGCCTTCGTTCAATTCCCAACCATCAAGGTCATAGACCAGATTCTGGTCAAGTGTGCTGCGGACTTTAAATAACTCCCCATGAAGATGCATCACCTTTGTGCTACCTGCTTTTTCGTGAAGGTTGTCCACATTTTGAGTGACTATGACCACATCAAAATATTCCTCAAGCTCTTTGATGGCGAGATGGCCAGCATTTGGCATGGCAGAGAGCGCTTGTTTTCTTCTCTGATTATAAAAATCCAGTACGAGCAACCGATTTTTTGCCCAGCCTTGTGGAGAAGCCACTTCCATGACATCATGCCCTTCCCACAGTCCTCCGGCATCACGAAATGTTCTTATTCCGCTTTCAGCACTGATTCCTGCCCCCGTTAAAACTACTATTTTACCCATTTTCATGATATATCCTCTCTCAAAACATTCTTTGGAAAAATATTATTTTCCTGCTTCACAAAAGTAAATTTGCTGAAACAAACAAAAATCACAATTATGAAAAAATTAGTTACAATGTCAGTATTTGGAGCCGCTCTTATTTTCGGTTTCAATGCAAATGCTCAAACTGGACAAGGAGGTTGGTTGATTGGTGGTTCGTCAGCAATAAGTTATTCATCAACTGACAATGGATTTAGTACATCTTCAGTTTTTTTAATGGATATGAAGGCTGGTTATTTCGTGGCTGAAAATCTAAACCTTGGTCTTTCTTTTGGATATTTGGATTTCGATGGGAGCACCTTAACTACCATTGGTCCGTTTGCTAGGTATTATATAAACGGAGGATTTTTTCTTGGTGCTGGATATGAATCACAAAGTTCGGGCGGAGAAAACGCCTCCTTATTAAATTTAGAAGGAGGATATCCTATCTTCATAAATGATAACGTGGCAATAGAGCCTGGAATAACATATGCTATAGGCTTAGGGGACTATGATGGCTTAAGTACATTTGCTTTTGGAGTTGGATTCACTTTTTATTTCTAGAAGAGAAATGGAAAATTTAAAAGCCTCCTTCGGGAGGCTTTTTTTTGACCCAATTTTCGGTCTATTAAATTTTCGCCATCTTTGATCCTATGAAAAATCTAATCAAATCGCTGATCTTACTCGCTCTCGTTGTGTCATGTTCTCCCGAAGAACAAGGAGTGAAATCACTCAACTCTGTTGCTACCGATTACGTGAAGCTTGGTCTTGAAATAGGCGAATACGATCCGGCGTTTGTAGATGCGTATTATGGGCCAGATTCGTTGAAGTTCACGGGAGATAAAAGGGACAGCCTACCAAAAGAAGATTTCTTGAATCGAGTGTCCGCTATGAAAATAGATTTGGCTAAAATTTCTATTTCTAAAGAATCTTCTGACGAAGAAAAACTACGTTCTACTTGGATGATTTCTCAGCTCACAGCCTTCGATCGAAGAATCAAAATTGCTAGTGGTGAATTTGGTACATTCGACGAGGAGGCAGAGGATTTGTTTGGTGTCAAAATTCCTACCTACGACTCTACTCACTTCATTGCTTTGATAGCTGAGTTGGATGCTGCCCTACCAGGAGAAGGGACACTAGACCAACGGAAGGATGCCTTGGTTTCAAAGTTCACCATTCCAGAAGACAGAATCGATACAGTTTTCAAGGTAGCCATTGAGGCCGCTAGAAAGATTACTCAAGAACGATTCGACTTGCCAGAAGGCGAAACCTTCACACTAGAATATGTGAGAGACAAAACATGGAGCGGCTACAACTGGTATCAAGGCGATTATACAAGCTTGATTCAGATCAATCTGGACCGCCCGATTCTCGTGGATCGAGTCATTGATCTGGCGTGTCATGAAGGTTATCCGGGGCATCATGTGTACAATATGATGTTGGAAAAAAATCTGTATGTTGACAAAGGCTGGGTGGAGATTTCGCTTTATCCGTTGTTCAGCCCCATGTCTTTAATCGCTGAAGGTAGTGCGAACTACGGAATAGAAATGGCCTTCCCCGGGGAATCCTACAACAAATTCGCTAAAGAAGTGCTGTTACCCTTAGCCGGTTTGGATACCACAGGAGCAGATGCCTACTTTGAGTACATCGGTCTTAAATCAAAACTGAACTATGCCAGAAATGAAGCGGCAAGAGGGATCATTAATGGCACGATGACCGAAGCAGACTACACGCATTGGTTAGAAGATTTTGCGATGATTAATTCTTCTGTTCCATTTATCAAGGCCTATCGTAGCTACATGGTGAACTACAATTATGGAAAAGACTTGGTTAAAAATTATGTGGAGAATCAAGTAGAATCACAAGCCTCATCGGATGATGATCGTTGGAAGGCATTCGATAAACTGCTAAGTAATCCTGTGATACCAAAGGAGTTGCTGGAAGAATAGCTTACAAAATACGAATCCCCTGTCCATGGAAAGAGGCCATCCCGCTGGGGTTTGATTTCATTTGATAAAGGTTACAAGAATTCTACCCCTACGGGCAGTTTGCATCATGGCTTACACTACTTAGGGTCTGCTGAGAAACTAAAACCAAGGCGAAATCTATAACTCCATATTACCAAGGGTAGATTTTTAGCGTATTGCTAATTTTAGGTGCACACAAAAATGGCAATTGTACTAAAAACCCGTGCACATTAGTGGTGTGGATCGGCCTCATGAAAATGGCGTTAAGAAAATCCGCTACACTGCCGACAAAAATACACCATTGCCCGAGCAGGCTGGTGCGGCTGGAAGTTTGGTGGATTTTAGGCATTGGAACGGATTTTTAGACTTTTTCATGCAGCCTTGATTTCTTTGCATACTTTCTGTATCAAGACAGAAAGTATGAGCCCGCCCGGCTTGAGGGCAAATAAAATGAATGAAGTACGTGATCAGAGTTTTTCAGCAGCCCTACTTATCCTTCAAACTTCAAAAAATTTTGTTCCAAGAATATGCTTATTGCATTCTGAATAAATGGCGATGAAAATTTCATCCTCCCATAGTATGACGCTTCAATGCTCTGCTTAGAAATCTCACCTTTTCTTTGAAGGGGAAGCGCTTCAGGTTCACTTTTATGACCCCCTTGGTCAGCATGGTTTTCTTGGTATAGTCGATCACTACATTGATTATTACCGGCCCTCCATTTTTTGATAACCGAATGGCCTCTTCGATTTTCTGGTCTATTTCATTATCATTTTCCATGGTTACGTATCCGGCACCAGTGGCGATGGCAATGCCTTCAAAATCGACACTTCCAAGTACTGAGCAGGTCTTTTTGTTCAACGGGACTTTTTGAAATTGCGAAATCTGCCCCAGCTCTCCATCATTGAATACAAAGTATAAAATGGGTAATCGTTGATCCACCGCTGTGGTGATCTCCATGCATGTCATCAAAAATGCGCCATCCCCTACAATGGCCGCTACTTGCTGGTTTGGGTTTGCCAATTGAGTAGCGATTGCTGCCGGCACACAATACCCCATGCAGTTGAAGTCTGTTGGAGAAATGAAATGGCGAGACCGATCAACGGGAAAAAGCTCTGAAGCCAAGAACGTGTGTTTGCCATCGTCGATGACTAGTCGAACATCGTCATCTAGTTTTTCCTTTAGGGCAGTAAATAAATGACCAGGAGAAACGATATCTTTTTTCTTCTCCTTGGTCCACTCAGCAAAGTACCTGGTGTTCTCCTCCTGAAGATTTCCACCTATATTTTCTATTGATCGGTTGGTAGAAAAATCTAGTCTCTTCAACTCCTCATTCAAAGCCATTATCACCTCCTGTGAATCCCCTTCTATGGCTATTGTCGTTTCGAAATTTTTATCAAAAACTTCAGGATTGATGTCTATGTGAATCAGATTTTTTGGTGATTCCAATCCAAACGATCCCGTGGCAATTTCACCGAATCGTGTGCCAATGGCAATCATCAGATCGTGGGCTTTTAATGCCCCTTGTCCTGAGGGTTTGGAGGATGCACCCACACCCACACTCGTGTAGAGTGGATGGCAATTGGGGAATGCACTCTTTCCTTGCAGGGTGGTAGCTACAGGTGATACAATCATCTCGGCAAGCTTTACTGTCAAATCAGTCGCATCGACCGTCCCCCAACCAACAAACAGCATGGGGGCCTTTGCTTTGCAAATAAGCTCTGCTGCTTTTTTTATTTTTTCTACGTCAACGGATTGCTTCCTTTGTGCTGGAATGTAATCCGGCAGTGAACTTATGTTTTCTGAAAACAACTGAAGGTTGATGGGTATTTCAATAAAAACGGGTCCTGGCTCACCCGATATTGCAATGTCATATGCTTCATAAATAGTAGAAATAATATCGGCACGCGTTTCGATATGAAACTGCGCTTTTGTAATTGGCTTGGCCAATGCCATTTGGTCAAACTGGTGCAATTGATAACTCCTGCCAGATTCAGTATGAATGCCGCCTGCAATAATCAACATCGGAATGCCATCCAAGAAAGCCTCCCCAATCCCACTCATTGCATGGGTCAACCCTGCCGCCGGCACAATGACTATTGTTCCAATCGAATTCGATGTACGCGATGTGGCATCAGCCATGAAAGAAGCACCCGCCTCGTGCGTCACTAGCACGGGAGTGATTTTTTTGGACAGATCAAGCGCATCGTACAGCTCTGTTGTGTGCGTCCCCGGTATGCCAAAGGTGTGCTTAACACCAATTTGCTCCAGGGCATGTACTGCTAGCTGAGCACCGTTCATTTTCATAAGTTCCGTGATTTAGTTGATCAATTTTTTTCCTGCAATAGCATAAGCTGCAATCCGCCCGGTCAAGATACAACCTCCCAGAAAAGTCCCTTCCAGTGTTCCCTTGCCGTGCATGCCTCCGCCTCCAATTCCTGCAACTTCACCTACTGCATACAATCCATCCATTGGCTTCCCTTGCTTTGAAAGCACCTTGCACTCAAGATTAGTTTGAATACCTCCAAGTGTTTTTCTTGCTACAATAGTTTCTCTAATCGCGATGAGTGGAAAGGCTTTCGGGTCTGCTATTTTTTGAAAGTTACACGTTCTGACCTTATCACCTTTATACTTGCGAGCATGTGCTATTTTTTCTAACTGTTCGTCATCTGTACCATCGGCTCCTTTTTCCACCTCCATATCATAATCGGCAACTGCCGCTTTCAATGTTTCGGTATTTACATCATCACTTTCGGTTAAAGCATTCATTTTAGCTGCAAGCTCTTCGATGGTATTGGCAAACACGAAATCTTCACAATTATCGAGCATGTCTTTTACCAGTTCCTTGTTTCCAAACAAAATGGATCTGAAAAATCGAAAATAGCTTTTATCTCGAATGGCCGTATTAAACTCTGCACCAGAGATAGCAAATTCTTTATGAGCAATTTTCAAATTCAAAACTTGCCAGCTATATTTTTTCTCTTGTTTACAAATTTGCTCAACCAAAAATCGGGTATCGTAACCTGTAATCAGTGGCCTTGGGCCAATTCGCTCTCCCTTAAAATTCACCCAAATTGCTGACTTGGGAGGCACCAGACTTAAGCCGTGATTCTTTCGCTTGGGGCGAGGATGACGAACCCCTGCAGCGTACGGCCACATCCAGTCCAGATGTGTAATGTTTCCACCTCTTTTCTGCACCGCATCGTGCAGCGTGCCGTCACCAAATTCATGCGCTCCATTTAGTATTTCGTGCGGTGGCTCACCCCAAGGCTTATACCAATTTTCCTTTACTTTTTCGATGCTTCCCCCGATTCCTCCTGTGGCCACCACAGTAGTTTCGGCCTGTATTTCAAAAGCTTCATCGTGTTCTTCGATGATCCCTTTTGCTCCAGAAATTCGCTGATTATCACTTAGCAATTCTTCAACTTTATAACCAAAACTCAGTTTTAGATTGTTTTCGGCATTGGGATGATGCTGAAGGTGCTTGATCAGTACTTTAATCAATTCGTACCCGGTTCCCCAAACCATATGAAAACGTGGAAGCGTGTTGCCTCGCCTTTCCATGCCGCGCTCTACCCAGTGTACCACGGGGAAAAATCTGATCCCCAGAGGTTTCAACCAATCGTGCACTTGTGACGTGCAGTTGTAAATATACTGTTTGGCCCAAGCTTTAGGCCACTCGTCCTCTCGATCAAAATCTGCGACAGACATCCAATCTTCCAAGGCAAGTTCAGGGCTGTCTTCAAATCCAGATTTTCTTTGAGTGGGGGTGTCAACAAAAAACATTCCGCCAAAGGATTCCTTGGCGAGTCCTCCGAAATTTTCTTCGATATCACGATCTATTATCCAGACTTTTCTGTTTTGACTAAGCAATTCGATGGCAGTTGAAATCCCCGCAATCCCTCCGCCAATAATTAGTACATCCGTTTTTTCAGGAGATGCCATTTAGTTTAAACAATCGAATTTATAGAAGTTCGGGTTAGATTTAAGTCAGGATGTATCAAGCGATACAAAACAATAAATATACTCATGTCCAAGCTATCACATTGTATCTCCATTCAAGAATTGCGAGAACTGGCTAAAAAAAAAGTACCCTCTGTCATATTTGACTATATCGATGGAGGATCGGAGGACGAATTGACGTTAGGTCGGAATGAGGATTCCTTTCGTACGTATGAATTTGTACCTAAAACCTTAGTCGACGTGAGTGAGATTGATCTTTCAACTAATTTTCAGGGAACGGAGATTGATCTGCCAATAATTAGCGCACCAACAGGCATGTCTCGGATGTTTCATCATGAGGGTGAGAGAGCTGTGGTTCGTGCGACGCATAAGATGGGAACAGCCTATTGTCTATCGACTGTTTCAACTTGCTCTATCGAAGAAGTTGCTGAGGCGTCTGATGGCTCTGATTTTTTTCAAATTTATGCTTGGCAGGATCAGCAGATGATCGGTGATTTTATTGAAAGATGTAAGCGAAGCGGATATAAAGGGCTGATGCTCGCCGTTGACATGCCCGAACTCGGAAAGCGGGAACGAGACTTGAGAAACGGGCATGGGCGACCAAGGGAATTAAAAAAGAATATGGCATTGTCTGCCTTGAGAAAACCGCGCTGGTTATATCATTTTGTGACTAAACCCACTTGGGTCATGGCAAACATGATCGAGCATTTGCCACATGGCGCACAAACGACTAAAGTGATTGCAGAAGTTAATGGTCAGTTTTCAGCATCTGTGACCTGGGAAGATGCAGCTGCAATGATGAAATCATGGAACGGGAAATTTATGCTGAAAGGAATACAATGTGTAGAGGATGCTGTGAAAGCTGCTGAGATGGGAGCGTCAGGAATTGTATTGTCGAATCATGGAGGAAGACAACTAGATGGAGCACCTGCGGCAATGGCTATATTGCCCGAGGTAATAGCAGCCGTTGGGAATAAGCTGGAAGTGATAATTGACGGTGGAATCAGGCGCGGTTCTGATGTCATCAAGGCATTGGCATTGGGCGCAACAGGCTGCCTGATCGGACGACCTTACTTATATGGATTGGCTGCTGGCGGAGAACCTGGAGTGCTCAAAGCGTATGAAATCCTCAAAGAGGAAATGATCAGAGTCATGAAGCTAATTGGATGTGCCTCTATCAAGGATTTGGATGCAAGTTTTGTGAGAAAGAGAAGGGATTAGTGCTTGGGTGATTGGCTAATTGATGAAAAATCGATTTACAACTTCTCACAATAATCGACCCTCACCTCTTCAAAAATCTGCATTAGCTGTTTTCTAACCGATCGGTCATGTTTGTTTTCAATCAGCCGTCCGTCAATCTCCATCACGGGGGTTAGTTCGCCCATGGTGCCCGTGGCAAACACTTCATCCGCATTGTAGCATTCGGTGAGACTTAGGTCTTTTTCTTGAATGAATATATTGTTCTGCTCAGCCAACTCTATGATAAACCCTCTGGTAATTCCGTGAAGACATGCATCCGCAAAGGGTGTGAAGAGTTTACCCTCTTTCACCAAAAAAAGATTGGTGTCGTTCAGCTCCGATACAAAGCCCCGATCATCCAGCATGATGGCCGCATCTACTCCTGCTACATTTGCTTGGATTTTTGCAAGGATATTATTGAGCAAGTTGGAATGATGAATCTTCGAATCCAGAAACTGCGGGCCATTTCGCCGCTGTGAAGAGGTGATCACTTTTATACCCACATCATTGTCATAAACGAGCGGTTTCCATTCGGCCAATACGATCAGACAACTTCCGTTTTGATTGAGGCGAGGATCCATGCCGGATGTGACTTTCTCTCCTCGACTTAGGGTTAGTCTGACGTGGGCATTTTCATCCATGCTATTTGCTTCCAAAGTAGCTTTGATCGCCGACTTTATCAATTCCCCAGTTGGGATGTCCGTAAATGCCAATGCCTTGGCCGACTCGTGCATGCGGGTCAGGTGTCGGTCGAGATGAATGATCCCTTCTTTGTACACGCGCAAACCTTCCCAAACCGTGTCGCCCCCCTGAACAGAGCTATCAAAAACAGAAACCTTAGCTTCATTTCTTGGATAGAGTCGATCACCCACCCAGATTTGGATGTTTCCGTTTTTAGGATTGTAGGGCTGCAGCATTAGACTTTAATTGAGAAGTTGGCAAGTTCGTAATAATACGGAAGGGCATCATTGAATAATGATTCACAATGTGGAGGCAAATTGGGCTTCCCCGTGGGAGCGGGTTTGAACCCGATACTGTTATGTACATTGGCATACCAGTGCTTCGCCCAAACACCATCTTCCACAATTCCGCCTTCTTGCCAAGACAACATTTCTGGCATAAATCCAATCCCCAACTCATCGCAAAGCTTAGTTAACAGTACTTCAGGATTTTTTATCAATTGAGATGAATCCACAACCAATGGCAGATGGTTTCCACTTTTTTTGAGTTGCTTGAAAAGCTTCGCCTGCTGCTTCACGCCAATATCTCGCATAGTCGGATGATCAATGACCTTGGCAAATGACGTGATCAATTCCTTTGGATGGCGAATGAAAAATACATTCTGAAATTCGGTCATAAAATCTACCTCGGCCTGATACAGATGATGCGCCATGTTTTTTAGAAATACATGATCATGCTGCTCTTGCACGTCATGAATATCCGAAATGATAGACTGAAAATCCGTCTCCATACTGGCAATTACTTCCTCCTTATCAGGATGTTCGGCCCCAATAGTTTCCAAGTAGTATCCGTAAAAGGGTTCGTCAATCACCTGGGTATCCGCTCGCTGTGCAAAGGAATACATCAGTGCGGTGGACACGTTTCTCGGGCTTGAAATCAGATTGATAATCATCGGAGGATAAGGTAAGGAAATTTAATAATTTTCGATCTATCGGAATGAGTTTTTAACTTACAGGATCAATGGTTAATATGAAAAATCACCTACTGGTAGCCATTCTAATTGTACTGACCTCTTGCATAGATTTCCGTATTTCTGAAAAGGAAGCCCTGGCGGAGTTGAAGGATCAAGTGGTTATCCCTGTGTTTAGCGCAATTCAAGTTGGTGATCGAAGGATCAGCTATGTTACCACCCATCAAAAGAAGGACACACTTCTTGCGTTCGTCCATGGTTCACCCGGCTCTTGGAATGCATTTATAGATTTTTTTAAAAACGATTCATTACTGCGCGTAGCAGATATTATTTCAATTGATCGCCCCGGATTTGGTGATTCAGGACGTGGCGTTCCTGAATCCTCTTTAGAAAAGCAGGCATTTCAGATGCATGCTGTTTTAGAGCAGTTCAACCATTCCACCAAAATACTGGTCGGTCATTCTTTAGGTGGGCCAGTCATCGCCCGTATGGGAATGGAGTATCCCAAGGCCTATGATAGACTAGTGATGGTGGCCCCCTCCGTCGATCCTGAGCTTGAAGAATACGAGTGGTACATGGGCGTGGAACGAAATGTCCTGGGGAAAAAACTAACCCCCACGGATATGTGGGTGAGCAATGAGGAGATTTTTTCTCTGAAAGGCGAACTGACTCTAATGCTGCATTTGTGGAAAAATATTGAAGCAAAAGTCATTGTGATCCAAGGAACGGCTGACTCACTTGTGCCAAAAGAAAATGCGGACTTCCTTCAAAAAATGATGGTCGATTCTCTGCTGGACATCAGGCGATTAGAAGGTGTCGATCATTTCATTCCCTGGACACATCCTCATGAGATTGTAAAGGGGATTTTGGAGTAAAGGATCACTACTACCAGAGACTTAATCATATCAATTTTTTTTTGAGCATTTGGATTTTGGCACGGTATATGGATAATCCGTTTTCGTAGTGATTAAGGTTAGGTTGATTGAGTTTTTGGTTAGTGATTAAACCCCGACAGTCGTCGGGGTTTTTCTTTGTACAGGTTTTCGATTGCCATCGTATATTCCTATCTTTTCCGTTCAATTTAATTTTTGAACTTTTTGAATTGGTTTGTCGGTTCATATCCTTTCGCACTTTTCATGATCACTACCCAAGAGATAACCACCCGGCGCTATCTTTCCGTCCGTCAACAGTCCGAAAAGCTCTGCGCTCCTCTTGAAATAGAGGATTTTGTCGCTCAGCCACTTGTGGATGTAAGCCCACCTCGGTGGCACCTGGCACACACGACCTGGTTTTTTGAGAATTTTCTTCTTACCCCTTACGGGAAAAATTACAAACCCTTTCACCCTGAATATCATTTTCTTTTCAACAGCTACTATGTTCAAGCAGGTGAGCGGTGGCAGAGAGCCGAACGTGGTTACCTAACTCGTCCGACAGTGAAAGAAATTTTCGCCTATCGTAAATATGTGGACGAACACATGGTGGAATTTCTTGAACACTCCAATAAAAAATACGAATTGGCCAATGTGTTGGAATTGGGTCTGCAGCATGAGCAACAGCATCAGGAGCTTTTACTCTACGACATCAAATACATCCTCGGACACAATCCTCTTTTCCCAATCTATGTTCCTCGGAAGGAATCCGAGAATTCCGCTCCCCCCAGAAATTGGTACCATGTCACTTCTGGCAATTATTCCATTGGCCATTCGGGAGAAGGTTTTCACTTTGACAATGAAGAAGGTGATCACACCGTCTTTCTTCACGATTTTGAAATAGCTGATTCGGTGGTCACTAAAGGTGAGTACCTGGAATTTATTGAAGCTGGCGGATACGAAGATGCAGTTCTGTGGCTGGACGAAGGAGCAAAATGGGTAGCAGAGAACGAAATAAAATCCCCGATGTACTGGATGAGAGATGATCAGGGGTGGATGGAATACACACTAAATGGATTGCAGCCAATCAATTTCAACGATCCGATAACGCATGTCTCCTTCTATGAGGCGGATGCTTTTGCGAGATGGAAAGGCCTGAGGCTACCCACCGAACAGGAATGGGAAGTAGCAAGCAAACAGATTTGTCCCACCCAACCATACAATTGCAATTTTGTTGAATCAGAATATCATCGACCTGTGCAGACTGGAGGGAATGATTTCTGGGGGAATGTGTGGGAATGGACAAGCAGCCCCTACCGCCCCTACCCTTTTTACAAAGCAGCACCTGGTGCGATTGGGGAGTATAACGGCAAATTCATGGTTAATCAAATGGTGCTTCGGGGCGGCTCATTTGGAACTTCTAAAGACCACATTCGATTAACCTATAGAAATTTTTTTCATCCGCATTTGCGTTGGATGTTTTCAGGCATTCGCTTAGCAAGGCACATTTGATACTATGACAGAAACGGAAACGATCACACAATTTGAGGTTGATGTTCTTGAGGGTCTTCGAAACGAACAGAAGAGTCTTTCATCGAAGTATTTCTATGATGCTCGTGGAGATGAGATTTTCCAGCAAATCATGCACATGGACGAATACTATCTCACCCAGAAGGAGCTGGAGATATTTGAAAAGCATAAAAACGAAATAGTACAAACCATCTCGGACGGAGAACCCTTTCGGATTATCGAGCTAGGCGCTGGAGATGGATTGAAGACCAAAATCCTATTGACGCATTTTCTAGAATGCGGGGCGGAGTTTACCTATACCCCCGTAGATATTTCGGGGAACGTCCTGGCTATATTAGAAAAAAGCCTGAAGGAAGATCTTCCCGATCTGAACATAGAAACCTACCAGGGTGACTATTTTGATGCTTTGTCGGAGATATCCGAAAGCCCAGAAAAGGACGTGGTATTCTTCTTGGGGTCAAATGTTGGTAATTTTTCCGGACATGGTGCAGTAGATTTCCTATCAAAACTTCGTGCTTCACTGAAACCCTCCGACCTACTTTTCATGGGCGTGGATTTAAAAAAGGATCCGTCAATAATTTTGTCTGCCTACAATGATTCGCAGGGGATTACTAGGGAATTCAATTTGAATTTGCTAGACAGGATAAACCGTGAATTGGATGGAGATTTTGATCGAAATCAATTCCTACACTACCCTTACTACAATCCCCACACGGGCGAGTGCCGAAGCTATCTCATCAGCCGAATCCGACAAACCGTGACAATTGCTGGAGAGGTCATCAACTTCAGAGCCTGGGAGGCCATCTTCATGGAAATATCCAAAAAATATGACGAGGTACAGCTAAAGGAATTGGCAGATCAATCCGGCTTCAAGCAAGCCAAATCTTTTAGTGATTCCAATAATTGGTTTGTAGATATGTTGTGGAATAAAATCTAAAACAATTCTATTTCGGGGGTGGATAGTCACAATGGATGGAAGTCAAATTGATTGCGCAACTTAAAAAAGGGAGGTGCTTATAAGTACTCTATTTGGTTCGTTTTCTTTTTGAGCAAAAAAGAAAATGAAAAAAGTACATGTCAATTGCCCGAGTAGGGAATTAGGATACTTAGTGTTTTAGCAACCCTAAATGTAAAACCGTATTTCCATTAAATTAACAGTAGAACCCTCTATTTAAGATGATTTTCTCTTGATACCGACCGATTAGGCTCTTCATGATCTGTGCTTATAAGGACGTATCATGCTGGAAGAGATAAGACAGTCTTACCCCTCAAGTCTCGAGATTGCGTGCATAGGACTTGGCGTGGCTTGTAGCTACGCCTTACACTATCAGATCAATTTTTAATTGCGCCGATAATTCCTAATTCTGAAAACTGTCAAGCCGTTCTGATCGTATCTTGGTTGCAAACCAATAGATAGTAAAGACGTAGATGCAACCTACGCTTTAGGCTGGTTGAAATCAATAATATCAGAGCGTAGGTTTAACCTACGCTTAGGGCGGTACATATATGTGATTTGGGGAGGTAGAAAGTGCGCTCGAGAAGATTCGAACTTCCACGGGATTGCTCCCACCAGCCCCTCAAGCTGGCGTGTCTACCAATTTCACCACGAGCGCATTTTGAGATTGCAATATTAGCCGTTCAAAGGGAATATTTTAGTCTGTATGCAAATAAAAAGAGGCGCCAACTGACGCCTCTTTATTTAGACCTCTACGTTCTTCAATGCTGCGGCTCTTCTGAGGATTCCTCACCATCACCCTCTTCTTCATGCTCTTCCTCACCGCCATGGTAGCTATGGGTGATTTTCTCAGTTTGAGACAGCAACAGCGCCGAGATAATGAAGACCATATGAATAACAATCTCCATGATGATCGATTCAGTATTTGATTTTTCTTGTTCTTCTCTGTAATCAATGAAAGTCTTTAATAACTGAACTCCAGAAATAGAAGCAAGAGAAGTAGCCAATTTAATTTTCAACTGACCTGCATCAAGTCCTTCGAGCCAAAGCGGCTTGTCTTCGTGCATGTCCACGTCAATCTTGCTTACGAATATCGAGTAGCCTCCAATTGTCACCATGACGAGAAGGTTCATTACCATCGAGATATCGATCAAACTCAGAATTTTGAGCATCATCTCTATTTCATGCAATTCCAATGTCTTTTCAAAAACATGAAAGAGCTCTTGGAAGAATTTCGTGAGGTAGAGGATAGAGCCTACGACAAGACCAGCATAAAGCGGAGCTTGTACCCATCTGCTCCAGAATATGATACCTTCAAAGAAGTTCTCGAATTTTTTAAGTGCACTCATAGTATTCTGTTTCTAAATATCACCCGAAAGATAAATCCTTTTCCTTATTCGGAGGATAATTTCAATCAAATTTCCGCAAATATGACAACAGTTCCTGCCATTCGATCATGTAGACCTCTTTTTTTTCCATCAAAAAATACCATAATAAATCCCGCAAAAAATGGAAGGGCACTCAGTATTTTGGAAGCGTTTCGAATAACTACTTGGCTAAATGCCAGATTCTCTGAATCCGATTCCAACAGCACCCTAATCTTCAAGAGCTTTTTCCCAGGAGTTCCTCTCCAAGAGGTCATCTCAAAAAGTGCGTGAAAAACTATGTACAGCCCCGTGCAGTAGATGATCAACAAGGAATTCTGGTTTTCGAAATGCCCGATCAAATAGAAAAATGGCAGAAGAATCACCAGATCAATATTATGTGCCAACATCCGCGGATAGAAGCCAGCGTAGTTTCTGTTCCCCTTCATAAAATCAGGTCGTAAAGAAGGTTAGGAAAAACATGATAGCCCTATAAACGAATTGAACCAAAAAGAGCCCAACAAAAAGCCCGAAACCCCCAAGTATAGCCAACCACCAAGACATGGAAGCCAACTTTCTGAGGCTCACAATCAGGTAGAGAATTGGAAGAGCTAGCAGAAATAGTATAAACCAAAACCCTTCTAGGTCAATGTCAATCCGAGCAACTAGTGGATTTATCAATTGAGACAGGATGTCTCCCACACAAATACTCAACAGAAAAACGGTGAAAAAATGAAAACTATAGATGAGACTATCGAAATAGAACTTCCTTTTTCGAAAAGTGAACAAATAAACGAATAGTGCGATCATAGGGATGTTCAGAATCATGACCGTTTTCGAGATATTGTCGCTCGCCTTGTTGTAAGTACGGGCATAGTCAGCAAAGGAAATACCTCGCTCGTTCAATCGATTGGCTATCAATCGCTTGGCCGTGGGGCTATAGGGTTGCCATTTGACTTGATCGTGGAGTGGCAATGAATAATCGGTTAGGGGAGTCAGAAAAAAATAAATCAAATTCGCAAACAAGAACAACGTAACTGGTGGTAAAAATTTTTTACGCTGACCATTTAGAAAATCAACAGTCATAGTACCTGGCCGAGTAACAAGCATTCGTATGCTTAGAAAAAACCGATTGTCTAGAAAAAAAAGATTGGTGAAAAATCCACCCAGAAGGGTTGCCATGGATCTGTCGATGTTGTCTAGAGCCTTTTGCCCACACTGATTACAAAACGAACCATTTATCGTTCCTCCACAGTTCAGGCAAGGCTCATTCTGCACGCTCGAAATTTTATTCATTTAGGGTTGCTAATCTTTTTTGCAATCTATGTCCAAATAGATACTTTTGCCAACCGATTTGCGGAGATGATGAATTTCTCGGTGATGTGTCACTTGCCAAAGTGGCGGAACTGGTAGACGCGCACGACTCAAACTCGTGTTCCTTCGGGAGTGAGGGTTCGATTCCCTCCTTTGGTACTCAGCCCTTCGAGCAATCGGAGGGTTTTTTTGTTGAATTCATTGACCAAAATCATTCCTGAATCTGCCGTCCCTCATCGCCTACTACCAATAACTAAAGCACCTTTGAAATAAAAGTTATCAATCATGATGAATATTCTAATAGGAGTGGTGACGGTGGCCATTGCCATCTATGCCATGATTGGCGTTGCGATGAGTAACATGAACAACAATAAGAAAATGATCTGGTTTGCAATCGTCGTTCTCATTCCCCTACTTGGGCCTGCTATGTACTTTATCCTGAAGCCAAATAAGTAATCAAAAAAACTGATGGCTACTCCAGTATTGGTGTAGATGAAATTCGTGCCAAATCTGGGATCAAGACCGAATACTGGGTAAATGCTTTTGGTAATTCCATTTGGCCAAGAATCAATCCTCAAAGTTGCTAGTGCGGTGATTTGTAAATAGGTTGACTAAATTTTGTTGTTATTTTTTCTTCAGACAAGGCTAAATTTGAGAGCATAGCATCGTTACAGCAGACAATTTCAACGAAGTATGAAGGAAAAAGAACCTAAAAATAGTTGACTTTAGGAATCACCACACTAGAATTAAAAGGGTCTATATGATTTGGTGTGGATTACAAATGGAGGTTGTCGAAAAACGAAGATCGTGATAGACCGCATCCGGAAAATTTGTACAACTGAAATCAGCCCAATCCTAAATCAATTGCCCGCCCCTTTAGGGCGGGGGATTAGGGATTCTTGGTTGTAAATCAGGGCTTTAGCCCTTTTCGAAAACAGAAATTGGGATGAAGCCTTCATATGTTTCTGATGCTATATCTCAGCCCTAAAGGAGGGAAATATTGCTCAATAAAAATTGAATGAAAACTAAATTACCCACAGTATTCCACATAGACCCAATTAAAATCACTCTCAATACTCAAATTCCAACCCCAGCTTATCTTTCAAATTTTTAATGGCTGGATTCTGCTCCACCATGTGGTCATACTTATCTTGACTGGTGTAGAGCTTTTGTGTTGCCTCCTCTTGAGCCACTTCCTTCTTGAGAACAATTAGATCATTGTGAAGGCTTTTTCGTAGAAATCGCACCAACTCCTGCTCAATTTTTGACAGAATGGTTCGCTCCAGTTGGCTGCCCAAGTGAAGAACAATTTCATTGCCCTCCTTATTATCCAACTTCCGGCTTAGCACCAATTTCTCTGCATCTCCTGCTCCTGCTCCTATTCGCTTCTCCCCAAAATCCTTCCAAACGTTCGCCACAGCTTCGTCTGTATAGTGCTCTTCTTTGGTGTCGTAGATTACCGGCTCTTCTTCCTTTTTTTCTTCCTTTTTTCTGAAAAGACTGGGGGTTTCCTTTTTACCGTTAGATGACGGCCGGATCATTGGAGTCGGAGGCTCCCCTAGTTTTTTGACAGATCCAGGAATCGGGTCGACCTTTGGCTCTGGTGTGGCCAGAACTGCTTCCTTGGCTTGCGGGATTTCTTGTTTCGGAAACTTGGCTAAGCGGTCGTCAGTACTTTTTTTTTTGTCCCGATTGTATCGGAACCCGCCAATGTAAACGCCTGATTCAGATGCGACAGCTTCATCAAGCACAGTTCTACGTGCAGTCGCTGATTTTTGCTGATTTTATAATTCAGTTCGGCTTGGTTGAGAATGTTCAACCCAGAAAGTAAAAACGATGGACTCGCCTGGCCTCCTTGTTCAAGGTATCGTTCTCGGATGTTTTCGGACACTTCAATGAGTCCAGCGGTTTCTTTCTTTTGGCTGACAAGCAAATCTCTAAAATGCGCCGACAGTCCAACAAGAAAATTACTTCCCTCAAATCCTTTCTTCAGAATTTCATCAAACAGAACCAATGCCGTGGACATGTCTTCTCCAAGTAGCGCATCGGTAATTTTGAAATAGTAGTCGTAATCGAGAATGTGCAGGTTATCAATCGTACCTTGATAGGTGATCTTGCCATCAGACGAAAAGGTGGAAATCAGATCGAACATAGAAAGAGCATCTCGCATCGCACCATCTGCTTTCTGAGCAATGATGTGCAAGGCCTCTTCTTCCGCTTCCACTTCCTCACTCTTGGCGATTTTTTGCAGTTGCCCAACTATTTCTTCGATCTCAATCCTGTTGAAATCATAAATCTGACATCTGGAAAGTATGGTTGGAATGACTTTGTGTTTCTCCGTAGTTGCCAAGATGAAAATAGCATAGCTTGGCGGCTCCTCCAGTGTCTTCAGAAACGCATTGAAGGCCTGAGTCGAGAGCATGTGCACCTCATCAATGATATAGACTTTGTATTTCCCCTCCTGGGGTGGGTAGCGCACCTGATCAATCAAATTTCTGATATCCTCGACGGAATTATTTGAGGCCCCATCCAGTTCGAAGATGTTGAAATTGGAAGAGCTATCCCCGGTCTCTGCCTCAAAGCCGTTGATCTCACGAGCAAGTATTCTGGCGCAAGTGGTTTTTCCCACGCCTCTTGGTCCACAAAAGAGCATTGCCTGACCCAGGTGGTTGCTTTTGATGGCATTCTCCAGCGTGGTGGTAATGTGTGATTGCCCCACCACTTCCTCAAATCCAAGAGGTCTATATTTACGCGCCGATACAACGAAATTCTCCATTCGGCGGCAAGTTAATTATTGGTTGGATAACCATTGGTAATCTTCAAACAAAAATTATGTTTTCACATGCCGTATTTAATCCTTATTTTATTACATTCGTTTTGAAATGGGATTTTTATTTTTAGCGAAATGTACTTGGAAAGTAGTAATCGGGTTTTCGTTTGCCCTTGGTATACTATCTCTTCTATCATGTGCTAAAGATGAGGACGATCTAATTGAAAACTGTATCAGCAAGTGCATAACAATAGAAGGTTTTATAACCGGCGGAACTGATGTTGAGCCACTCTCGGACTTGAGAGTGGAGGTCACTTGGGCTAATTGGGAAAAAGATTTATCGATAACAAAACGAAAAAAAGCCGTAGGTTTTACTGACGAAGAAGGATTCTATACTTTGACATTTACAGTAAGAGAGGACGAGGAAACCAACGGGGCATATACTGGTAGAATACATGGAGCTAGTGGTTATTTCTATTGTAATGGGGAAACTCCGACAATCGGGTCAATATGGAAACAACGTTATGGGGAGACAATAGAAAGAAATTATCATTTTAATGAGAGAGCCAGTGTTAATATTAATGCTGAAGGGATTTCGGAAATGACCTCTAATGAGCCCTTTTATCTAAGTATCAATTCTAGGAATGAGTCTCGCCAGAGCTGTTATAAGCTATTAACTTGGTCTAAGAATAATTCAAATCAAGAATTTTCAATTGGAATCCCTTCGAATGTAAGAATCGAACTACAAGTTTTTACGGTAGAGGATAATACAGCACAAGTAATAAGTAAACATTCTATTGAGCTTGAAAAGGACGAAACGAATTTCTTCACGGCCGTTTTTGAGTAGATTGTAGCAAAGTGAATAAGAAAAGCGATTGCAAAATGCATGGATATCAAATTCCTTTATCAAAAAGGTAGATTTGCTTTTTATCTTTGCCAATGATCACCAAGCCAACTTTACTTATCGACGAGAAAAAGTGCCGTACCAACATCCGAATGATGGCTAAAAAGGCAAGGAAACATTCGCTCATTTTTCGGCCACATTTCAAAACACATCAATTACATGAAGTTGGGAAATGGTTTCGAGAGGAAGGCGTTTCCAAGATCACCGTCTCTTCTCTAGACATGGCCACTTACTTTGCCAAAGATGGATGGGACGATATCACAGTCGCCTTCCCCGTGAATATCCTGGAGATTGACACCATCAATGAACTTGCCAAAAAAATCACCTTAAATATATTGGTTGAGTCTGTTGAAGCTGTGAATCTACTTTCAGCGCGCCTTGCTCATGCGGTAAATCTGTTCATAAAAATAGATGTCGGAACTCATCGAACAGGCATCTCCCCAGAAGACGAAGCGTCTATCCGATCGATTGTGAAGCTAATTGAGAATTCTGATACGTTGACTTGGTTGGGTTTCTTAGCCCATGCAGGACATAGCTATCGGTGCAAAGGCAAAGACGAAATTTTAGCCGTTCATGAAAAATGCATGGATCAACTCGCAGATTTGAGATCAACTTTTAGCGGCCATCCTGATTTGATCATTTCCTATGGAGACACACCTACATGTAGCGTGGCTGATTCCTTCCTGCCTATAGATGAAATCAGACCCGGGAACTTCGCTTTTTATGATCTGATGCAACTTAAAATCGGTTCATGCTCTGAGGAGCAAATAGCTGTGGCGATGGCCTGTCCAGTGGTGGCTAAGCACCCAAAAAGAGACGAGCTTATCATATACGGGGGGGGTGTTCATTTTTCGAAAGACCAGATGGAGTATTTTGGTCAAATAGTAGAATTTCAAGAGGGCCGTTGGGGCGAGATCACGGAAGGTGTCTTTCTCTCCAAACTTTCGCAAGAACACGGGACAATATCAGCTCCAAAGGAATGGATTGAACAAAAGAAGGTCGGAGACATCATTAAAATCTTGCCCATCCACTCTTGCTTGACGATGAACTTGATGAGACATTTTAGTTGGGAGGTGGTGGTTTAGAGAAAAGAGTAGAAAGTAGAAAGTAGAAAGTAGAAAGTAGAAAGTAGAAAGTAGAAAGTAGAAAGTAGAAAGTAGAAAGTAGAAAGTAGAAAGTAGAAAGTAGAAA